>Ga0070693_100000014_pt1 | contig 68137 bp, 51 predicted proteins | sample KBSK1103metaG_FD_65472 | JGI IMG/M metagenome (GOLD analysis project Ga0070693, IMG submission 65472) | Corn, switchgrass and miscanthus rhizosphere microbial communities from Kellogg Biological Station, Michigan, USA - KBS K1-10-3 metaG | ecosystem: Host-associated > Plants > Roots >...
ATCGCGCGGGAAATTCAGACGTGGCTCGTTCCGTCGAAAGCGCCGGAAGTGGCCGGCGCGGACATCGCGTTTGCCTCGCGGCCGCAGAATTCCGTCGCAGGCGACTATTACGACGCGTTCTATCCCACGGCGAGCGCTGAAGAAAAAGGCAAGCTGCTGTTGGTGGTTGCCGACGTGGCGGGTAAAAGTATTCCAGCTGCGCTGCTGATGGCCACACTTCAGGCGAGCTTACGCACGATTGCCAGCGAAGGCACTCCGTTGGAAGAGCTCGTTGTACGCCTGAATCGGTATGCCTCCGCGCACAGTCTGGATGGACGCCGATTCACGACTGCGGTCCTGGCCGAATATGATCCTGCAACGCGGCAGCTTGCTTATGTGAACGCCGGCCACAATCCTCCGATTCTTCGTCGCGCTGGCGGAGGGACAGAAAAATTGGAAGCCGGCGGATTGCCACTGGGAATCGACGGTAGCGCCACATTCGAGACGGCCGACATGGAGTTGAAGCCGGGCGATGCTTTGATTTTTTACACTGATGGCGTTGTCGAAGCCTTCAACGACAAAAGCGAAGAGTTCGGCAACGATCGCTGGCTCGATGCCATTCGAGCGCTGCCCGATTGGGGCGCGCAAGAGTCACTGGAGTTTTTGATGAAGCCCGTGGATGCCTTTGTCGGCTTCACGCGCCAGTCCGACGACATCACCTGTCTCGTTTTCCGCTGCAAGTGATCGCCTGCAGAAACTTAACTTCACACATCTCTCCCCGTTGCCGCCGCGAGTGTCGCATAATCGCAGCGTGACGCCTCGCGAGCTTGCCAATTCGATTTGCGACACATTGCAGCGCAACGGTCATCAGGCGCTGCTTGTGGGCGGGTGTGTGAGAGATATGCTCCTCGGCCGGAAACCTGCGGATTACGACGTCGCGACCGACGCAAAGCCAGAGCGCGTCATGGAACTATTTCCCGAAAGCATCGCGGTGGGCGCCCAGTTCGGCGTCGTCCTAGTGCCTCGCGATGGGCTGAAGGTGGAAGTGGCGACGTTTCGCTCCGACGTGGGCTATTCGGACGGGAGGCATCCCGATCGCGTGGTCTACTCCAAGACGCCAGAAGAAGATGTGCAGCGTCGCGATTTCACGATCAACGGATTGCTGATGCGGCATGATTCTTGCGAGATTCTTGATTTTGTTGAAGGCCAGGCGGATCTGAAGGCGGGAGTGATTCGCGCAATCGGCGAACCAGACCGGCGATTCACAGAAGACAAGCTGCGGATGTTGCGGGCCGTGCGCTTCGCCGCGCGATTCGAATTCGAGATCGAGCACAAAACGTTCGCCGCGATTCGGCGTCATGCAGGAGCGGTTACAGATGTGTCCGCGGAGCGCATTCGCGACGAACTCACCAAACTTTTGACGGAAGGCGCGGCGCGGACCGGCTTCGAATTGCTCGAGAAGTCCTGGCTGCTCTCGATCGTGTTGCCCGAAATCGCGGCGATGAAGGGCGTGCCACAGCCGGCGCAATATCACCCCGAAGGCGACGTGTGGATCCACACTTTGCTGATGATCGAGCAACTCTCCGCGGGGAGTTCTCCTACGCTGGCGTGGGGAGTGCTGCTGCACGACGTCGGGAAACCGCCGACCTTCAAGCCCGCTTCACAAACAGGCGACCGCATCAGGTTCGATCATCACGTTGACGTGGGGGTGCGCATGGCCGAAGCGATTTGCCGACGCTACCGTTTCTCGAACGAGGAGACAGAACAAATCATTGCGCTTGTCGCCAACCACATGCGATTCATGGATGTGGAGCGCATGCGGACCTCGACCTTGAAGCGGTTTGTGCGGCTACCTTACTTTGAGGAGCATCTCGAGCTCCACCGGCTGGATTGCCTTTCGAGCCACCGCAATCTGGATTCCTACAGTGTGGTGCAGCGCTTCCTCGCGGAAACGCCCGTGGAACAAGTGCGTCCACAGCGTGTCCTAACCGGCAACGATTTAAGTCAAATGGGCTATATCCCTGGACCGCTATTTAGCGAAATACTGAGGGCAGTGGAAGACGCGCAACTCGACGGGCTGATTGGGACAAAGGAAGAAGCGGAGGAGTTCGTCAGGAAGAAGTATTCTTTGAGGGGAGCAAAAGCCTGACGGAAAGTGATGTTTCTAACGACGATGAGAGTATCTAAAGGCGAGTGAGAAATTAGAAAGCGATGGGCCTATAAGTATTTGATAAAAAAAGGTTTATTTTGTAATTTGCAAGAAATAGGGCCAAGTGCTAAAATGTGAGTTTGCTAAGCTAAGATTTCATGCTTGTTGCATTCGCATCTCACTGCACCATTTTGTTCTCGACAGCATCTAAGGTGGTAAGGCGCATGAGAATCTTCACTGCGCCCGAATATAGGGGACATTCACTATGGCTGAGAAAAAGTATACGGTGCCAGAGATTCTTGCAATTCTGCCGGTTCGGGATACGGTCCTGTTTCCAGGGGCTGTTCTGCCCCTGACGGTTGGACGGGAGAGTTCCCTGGCGCTGGTTAACTCCTTGGAAGGCGAGGAGAAACTGTTGGGGGTGGTCGCGCAACTGGATCCGCGGATCGAGGATCCCGCTGCTGCGGACCTCCACAAGGTCGGTACGCTGGCAAAAGTCCATAAGACGGTCAAAATGCCCAACGGGAACGTGGTCATCTTCCTGGAAGGACTGCAACGCGTTAACGTGCTGGAACTGATCGGTCTGCGGCCATTTCTGCGGGCGCGGGTGGAAGCGCAGCCCGAAATTACGGGCGATGTGGATGCGGAGCTGGAGGCCTTGCAGCGCAACGCGCAGGACCTTTTTCGCGATGTGGTCAGCCACTCGCCGCAACTTTCGGACGACTTGCAATCTGTCGCAATGAACATCGATGATCCGGGCCGGCTGGCGGACTTTATCGCCGGGACGCTGCCATCACTCTCGACGCTGTTGCGGCAGGAACTGATCGAAACGCCGAGCGTGCGGAAGCGCCTGGAAATGTTGATTCGCGAACTCTCGAAAGAGCTGGAAGTGCTGGAGCTGCGCTCGAAAATTCACGAGCAAGTGCAAGAGCAGGTGGGCCAAAACCAGCGCGAGTACCTGTTGCGCGAACAGATGAAGGCCATCCAGAAGGAGCTCGGAGAATCGGACGACTCGACGCAGGAGATCGACGAGCTCCGCAAAAAGATGGAAGAAGCCGGAATGACGGTGGAAGCAAAGAAGGAGTGCGAGCGCGAATTGAAGCGACTGGCCAAGATGACGCCGGCGTCCGCGGAATACATGGTTTCTCGCACGTATCTCGAGTGGATGACTTCTTTGCCGTGGGCAAAGTCTTCGGGTGTCAGCGAAATCGACATTGCCAAGGGCAAGCAAATCCTTGACGAAGACCACTATGACCTGGCGAAGGTCAAGGAACGGATTCTGGATTACCTGGCGGTTAAGAAGCTTCAGCCAGGGATGAAGGGGCCGATTCTGTGCTTCGTTGGGCCTCCTGGCGTGGGCAAGACATCGCTGGGAAAGTCCATCGCGCGGTCGCTGGGCCGCAAGTTCGTGCGCATCGCTTTGGGCGGAATGCACGATGAGGCGGAAATCCGCGGCCACCGGCGTACTTATATCGGCGCACTGCCGGGGCAAATCATTCAAGGGCTGAAGCGGGCGGAATCGAACGATCCGGTGATGATGCTCGACGAGGTCGACAAACTGGGCCGCGATTTCCGGGGCGATCCGTCCTCGGCGCTGATGGAAGTGCTCGATCCAGAACAGAACAATGCGTTCCGCGATCACTATCTCGACGTGCCATTCGATCTTTCGAAAGTGCTGTTCATCGCGACGGCGAACTGGATGGACCCCATCCCGGAACCGCTGCGAGACCGCATGGAGATCATCGAACTGCCGGGGTACACCGGCGAAGAGAAGATCCACATCGCACACAAATATCTGATTCCCAAGCAAGCCCTGGAGCATGGGCTGAAGGTTGGAGAGCAGATTGAGTTTTCAGACGAGTCGCTGCGGGAAATCATCCACAGCTTCACGCGAGAAGCAGGCGTGAGAAACCTTGAGCGGGAAATCGCGACGATCACGCGCAAGCAGGCGCGGAAGATCGCCGAAGGCAGTTTAGAAAAAATGCAGGTTACACCGGAGATCGTCCGCGAATATTTGGGCGTGCCGAAGTTCCGGGCGGAGAAAGAAGTCGAGGAGCGCGTCAAGATTCCTGGGGTGGCTGTGGGCCTGGTGTGGACGCCGGTGGGCGGAGACATCGTGTTCATCGAAGCCAGCCGGATGCGCGGAGGGAAACAGTTCACGATGACCGGGCACCTGGGCGAGGTCATGCAAGAGTCGATGACCGCGGCGCTGACCTGGACGCGAGCGAATGCGGAGCGGTACGGAATCGATCCGGACTTCTTCCGCAAGCAGGACATCCACATCCATGTGCCGTCGGGCGGCGTACCAAAGGATGGCCCGTCCGCAGGAGCGGCAATGGTGACGGCGCTGATCAGCCTGCTTACGGGGCGGCCCGTGCGCGACCGACTGGCGATGACCGGCGAGATGACGCTTTCAGGCGTGGTACTGCCGATCGGGGGCGTGAAGGAAAAGGTCCTGGGCGCAAAGCGCGCGGGCATCAAGGAAGTGCTGTTGCCGGCCGACAACGAGCCGAACGCGGTAGCGGATCTGCCGCCGGATATTCTCGGCGATATGAAGATCACCTACGTGCGCAACTTGGATGAAGTGCTGGAGCATGCGCTGTCCAAGAACGCGGTTGCGCCGCCGATCGTGCCGCAGCCGGAACCGAAGCAGAAGCGCGTTGGACCGGAAAGTCCGCGGGCAATTCATTGAACAGGAAGTGAGTAGTTCGTAGTGAGTAGTGACACGCGCGCGGCAACTTGCGTGCGCCGGTGAAAAGCGACAAAGAGAAGCCCAGCGAAGGGAGTTTCGCTGGGCTTTTGCTTTTGGGCGAGACGCGCTGAGCGGGATAAAAGTCCTGCTACCATGGTTTGGGGCATGGCTCGCGAACAACAAATTAAAGCGGACGCACCTGCTGAGCTAGCGCAGCGGCTGACAGAAGGTCTTCAGCGCGAGCGGATTGTTCCGCGATTCGTCGATTCTTATGTTGTGGAGCACGGGCGGTTCGCCTTGCAGGTTCACGCTTCCCTTTATCGCGATCTTCTCGAATTGCTCCAGCGCGAGGCGTTGCTCGCGGTGACGGCGCGGGCGCTGGAAATTACTTACGTCGAACCGCTGCCTTGCGGCAGAGCGAAGCCGCGCCCTATGTTGCGAAAGGACGCCGCGGGCTTTCGGCGCAAATTGCTGGCGGCGCTCGTGCGCCAGAAAAAATGGAGCGCGGGAGACGCTCTCGACTTTCAAGCGGACTTGCAAATATACGAAGATCTGCTAGCGCGCAATAGTTCGGCACGGCGGAACCGCAAGCCATTTGAAGCAGCCAGTCATCCATTCGTCGACCGCTGCGCGTTCCTGCTGGACTCGTCGTTTCTGGAAAAGGCGCGAATCGCGGCCAGCCGCGCGCTGAACGACCTGGAAAACCTGGCCGCGGTGGTCACCGGCACAGTGTTGCATGGACAAGGGACACCGCCTCCAGGCCAGAAGCGTTAGGTTAGGAAGAAGCCGCACTACTGATCGAGAGAGGCAGCGGAGAACAGCCGCTGGCCCGCCAAGGCGTAGTAAAGCGCAAGCAGGGCGATGGCGGCGATTATCACCATGCCAGTGACTGCTCCGGACGCGTACCAGCGGCTTAGATGCGAGGTCATGGGGAAGACGACGAGTATGTTTTGCACCACGAGTCCGACCACCAGCGCGAGCACGCCGAAGCGTCGCAGGACCATATAGATCGACAACCAAATCACCGCGGAGGCTAAGAAGGTGGCCCAGAAGTAGTCGCCTCCGGTGTTGGTGATAGCGCCCAAGAAAACGATCACCAGGGCCGCTACCCAGTCCTTCCTAACGAGAAAACGCAGCAGGAAAAGAATGAAGAAAATCCCCAACGCATAAAGCACGTAGATCCAGGTGTACGCGAAGACGGAACCGAGGACGGGGCGGAAGCCTAGAAGCGTTCCCATGGAGGGCGTACCGGGCTCCGGCGGAAGCCCCCCGAAGAGTGGAAGGAAAAGATTGTCAGAAGACTCGAACAGAGCCAGCAGAACGCCGTAAGCCGTGCCAATCAGAACGTCGCGACCGACCAGGGGATCGCGAATCTTTCCGCCGATCAAGCGCGTCCAGGAAATCAATGTGTGGGGATCGCGGCGGCGGACGAACGGCTCGAGAGCGAAATAGAGAAGCCGGGCAAAGGAGGAGATAAGAAAGGCCCATGCGAGCCCAAGGATGGTGACCGGGAATTCGTTGGTCGAAGCAAGGTGATGGGCGAGAAGGGCCCACATGGCTAGAACTACAAGAAAAAGGAAATTGCCCAAGCGCGTTGAGCCGGCTTCGTCGCCGCGCTTAAGGCGACGGTGGCGCCGGACAACGAGGGCGCTGCCGACGATAAGGGCGGCAAAGATCAGGATGCCGATGATGTTGGCCAACTTTTGGTGTGTCGAGAGTTGGAAGGCCTGGTCTCGCCCGGGCCTGTTCCAAGGGTATAGGACTTGGAAGAAAACCGGCCTGCCTCGGTAGGCAGCGGCCTCCACGCGCTCGGTGACACTGGCGGGGGTTGGGAGTTGCCTCGTCCAGGCGGCACGCGTGTCGGAAGAAAGGAGAGGAGTCCATTCGGGTGCAGCGGAGGTAAAGGCGGCGGGATCCAGGCCCGCAGCGGCGAACAGCGCGGCCCAATCCGGCGCGGCGGCAGGGCCGTCCAGTGGATCGTGCTCCGGCGGAAGGCGCTTAAAGGATATCAAACGGCCTCGAGAATCCGTAACGACCGTTATCATGCCAGTTACGTCTGACGGCGGATCCGACTGCGTGACAATTCCGGAACCGGCGGAATTGAAGAAATTGAACGACTGCAGCTCGCGCGGACTCTGGCGATACCAGAATAGAATCGTCGGGGGACGATCGGAGGAAAGGCGCTGCCAGCGCGTTTGCGATTTGTCGTGATCCTGTATGTAGTCGATATAGTTGCCGTCGGCGGTGAATCCATAGGCGCTGTCCGCGGGCGTTTCCGAGAACCCAAGTTGTTGAATGATTTCCTGAGCGCGCGCGAGAAGAACTTCGGACGGTTTTTCCAGCGGCGTCAGGTTGTGAACTTTGTAGCGATCGGCCACAAACATATTGGCCACGAGGCTAAGCAGCACTGTTGCAACGAGCGCCAGCCCAAGACGCGGTTTGATGCCCTCGGTGGCGCCAGCGGCAGCGACCATTTCAGGCGATGGTGTTTCTCCGGCGGCTAAAGCAGCTGCCAGAGGATCGCCACCGGGCAGCGCGGCGGCAACCTGGAGGGCCGACGCGGGGCGTTTTGCGGGATCGTTTTCCAAGCAGCGGAGGATGACGCGTTCGATCAAAGGATCGAGGTCGCGGACGAGAGCCGAAGGGTTGGTGATCGTGCCTTGCTCGCGGAGCGAGGTGAGTTCAGGCAGCGTGGCGGCGTCGAAAGCACGCTTTCCGGTAAGGATTTCATAGAGGATCAAGCCAAGCGAGTAGATGTCGCTTTTGGCTGTGACTTCTTTTCCGGCAAGCTGTTCCGGCGCCATGTAGGCGGGGGTGCCGGCGCGAATGTCCGCGCCCTGAATGCTTGCGGCGATTCCCGCGAGACCGAAATCGGTGATACGAATTTTTCCGGCGCCGTCGAGCATGACGTTGGCGGGCTTGAGGTCGCGATGAATGACGCCGCGCTCGTGCGCCGCAGCAAGGCCAGCGCAAATCTGCCGAGCAATTTCCGTAGCCTTGTCGGGAGAGAGTCTGCCGATGCGGCGGACGACGGAGGCAAGGTCCTCGCCGTCGACGAATTCCATGGAGAGAAAAGGCACGCCATCGGCGTTGCCGATATCGAAGACGCGGCAAACGTTTGGATGGGAGACTTGGCGGGCGATGCGAACCTCGGAATGAAATCGCGACAAAGTGGCAGCGTCTTGCGAGAGGGCCTCGGGAAGGAACTTGATGGCAACCAGTTGCCCGAGCGTCAGGTCTTCCGCGCGGTAGACCTCGCCCATACCGCCGCGGCCGGCCATAGCCACAACGCGGTAACGTTCGGCAATCATCTGACCCGGTGTGAAGCGCCCGCCGCCGATGGGATCAGAGCTCGTTGGTTTTGCGCCTGAGCCGCCGCGAGAAGGCGTGCGCGGAGACCGAGCGGGAGTGGAAGCAGGAGAAATCCCGCGCGGAGGCGCAGAGGGGGCAAGGGTTTCTTGCTCGATACTTAGATCATTAGAGTCGATGGTCGCCGCACTGAGCTGGAGTGATCCGCCGCAGGAGGAGCAGAATCGCCCGGTGGAAGAAACCTGTGCGCCGCAGGAAGAGCAGTACATGGGAAGGCGAGATTCTATCATTGCGAAACGGCTCGCTGCGAGCTACAACAGAGGCTGATCACGAAAAATGCGATTTTGAATTACGAGATTCGCTCGACCTGAACGGCGGTGCCGTAAGCAAGCACTTCGGTTACGCCTTGCATCACTTCGGTGGCGTCGTAGCGCATACAGATGACGGCGTTTGCTCCGTGTTCTCCGGCGTGCTGGAGGAGCAATTCGTAGGCGTCTTCGCGAGTTTTCTCGCAAAGGTTCGTAAGAATGGTGATGTTGCCGCCAACAATGGTTTGCAACGCGGCGCCGAGATTCCCGATGACGCTTCGCGATCTGACGATGATGCCGCGCACGATTCCAAAATTCCGCACGATGCGGTAGCCGGGGAGATCGATACCTGTTGTAACCATTGCCGAGTCCACGCGATTGACCATCTTTTTTCTCCTCGAGAGGGACGTTTACCGGTGCGATTCTACCCGCACACGCGGCCATGTGCGAGCGCAGCATGTCTGCTATTCTCGAATGGCGTGGAAATCTTATTCTATATACTGGCGATCTCGCAGATCCTTTTGGGTCTGTATCTGCTCGGACAGGGACTTCAATGGCTGGGCTACACTCGGCGGCGCATACACACGGATCCGGGATTCTATTCGCCGAAAGTTGCGGTGCTATGTCCGTGCAGAGGGATCGAACCAGCCCTTGAGCGCAACCTCGTTTCGCTCACCGAATTCACCTACCAAAACTATGAGATTTTCTTTCTAATCGCCTCGGCCAACGATCCGGCCTACAGCATTGTGAAGCGCGTTGCTTTGCAGTCCCGCCCGAAAGCCCATGTGGTGCTGACGGAGAAGCCGGATGGGTGCGGCGAGAAAGTGAATAATCTGCGCTTGGGAGTACTGCAGCTGCCGCCGGAATTTGAGGTACTCACCTTTGTTGATTCTGACGGACGCCCCGGAAAACAGTGGCTGCACCGCCTGGTTGCTCCTCTGACAGACTCTCGCATTGGAGCCACGACCACAATGCGATGGTTGATTCCGAACCGAAACAACTTCGCGACGGCGCTGCTGGCGGCGTGGAACGCTCCCATTGTCACGATGCTCAGCGAAAAGGGGAAGAATTTCTGCTGGGGCGGAGGCACGGCAATCCGCCGAAGCGTCTTCGAGCAGGCTGGGGTTGCAGAAGAATGGAAGCACTCGGTGAGTGATGATTACTCGATGACGCGCGCGTTGGAGAGAGCCGGACTTTCGATCGTCTTTTTGCCGGAATGCATCGTGCCTTCCTTTGTAGAAGCAGACCCGGCCACCTTGATGGAGTTTACGAACCGGCAAGTCCTGATCACCCGTGTGTACGCGGAAAAGATGTGGGGGATTGCCGCCGGCACTCACCTGCTCTACTGCCTATCGCTGGTCCTTGGAACGTATCTGACTCTTGGCAACCTGCTAGCGACACGACCGGCGTCTCATTTGGCGGCGCTTACTTTCTTGCCGGTCTTGCTGGCGATGATTCGGGGGGCGCTGCGAGCTGCGGGAGTCTCGGAAGTTCTGCCAGCGTACCGCTCGCAAATCGCCAGCCAAGGCTGGATTTATGTGTTGATCCCCGCCCTCATTCCATTTCTTTACTTGATGAATTTCGTCAGCTCGGTATTCACACGAAAGATATATTGGCGAGGAGTTACCTATGAGCTAATCTCCCCGCAGCAGACGCGCATCCTGGCGTACTGAAGTTTGAGGCAACTCGACTGCCAATTACCAAAAGATTTCCACAAGCGATTTTCCACAGGCTGGAGAATGCCCAAGCAGATGACTTAATTTGTGTCTAATCGTTCAACACTGAACTTGGGAGATTGGTTGCCGCGAAATGAGGGTGAGTTTTCCACAGGCAGATGTCGATTAATGGAAAAATTTCGTCTACCATGCAAATCCTACCGGGTGAAACGTTTGTAGCGGGTCGTAGGTCTCACTTAAGTACCCCATTTCTGAATGAGTTGTAATGTTGGCTGTTCGGAAGAAAAAGTGCATACATGGAGCCGTTCGGTGTTTTGAAGCAGGCGAACTGGCAGGGAACTCCTTCTCGCGGCTCGGTGTAGCTTTTGTGAGGTCCAGGCACCGGGTCAAAGGCCTTCAGCTCTGGCTTCACACTTTGCCGCTTGCCTATGCAGCGCAGTTTGCCTCCTCTCGGGGGTTTAATATAAAAAATAGCTTCGGTTATTCAACGAAGCTGCAAATTGAGGGGTGCATGTGAAGCTTATCCGCAGAAGTGAACAGCATCGTCCTTTGAACAATCTCCGGCCAGCAATACCTCGCGATCATTACTATTTTTACGAAAAAAGCACGGGAGCCACACATTTTCACGTGGAGGCAGGCCCCGATGGAGGCTTTCCCGTGGATCAAGCCGCGGGTCTCTTGGCGATGCACTGCATGGTAAGAGGGCAGTCGCCAAACGACTACATGGTGATGGTAAGGGCGGAGAATGATCTCCTGGAAGGCCTTACCGAAAAGGCAGAAAAGTTACTGCAAGCAGGCCACTCTGTCGGAAGCGCCGTAAAACTGACGCGCCGCGAGGAAGAAGTGCTAGGCGGCGTGATGAAAAGCATGGCCAACAAGGAGATTGCCGCAACGTTGAATCTTTCCGAGCGAACAGTGAAGTTTCACGTGTCGTCGCTGCTTTCCAAGTTCCGCGTTCGAGGGCGGATGGAATTGGTGCGCGAAGCATCACGCAATACCATGGGGGCGATGCCAATGCCAATGCACGCCGCGACGATGGAACCGCGGGCGTTTGGCCCGATGACACAGAGCTTCGGTAACGTCTCGCGCAGCGGCACAGTTGTTCCGCTTGCGAAGCGGTCAATGATGGCTTAATCCGAACTAGAGACAGGAAGTTAGAAATAAAGGAAAGGCCCGGTTCGATTTCGTCGAACCGGGCCTTTGAGTTTTGTGCGAAGCGTTGCAACGCCGGTTATTTCTTTGCCGCGGCGAAGAGCTGACTGGCGGAGTCCCAATTGACGACGTTCCACCAAGCCTTGATGTAATCACCGCGAACATTCTGATATTTCAGGTAATAGGCGTGCTCCCAAACGTCAAGGCCGAGGACGGCCTTAGCGCCGAGCGAGAACGGCGTGTCCTGATTGGGAGTTGAATCGATGGCCAGCTTGCCGTCCTTGACGAGGAGCCAAGCCCAGCCGGAACCAAAGCGGCCAAACCCAGCGGCGGCAAATTTGGCTTGAAATTCCGCGAAGGATCCGAAAGCCGATTTAATGGCTGCGGCAAGATCACCTTGGGGTTCTCCACCGCCACCCTTCTTCATCTGGGTCCAAAATAGTGTGTGGTTCCAATGGCCCCCGGCGTTGTTGCGGACCGCTGAGCGAATGTTCTCCGGGATGGAGTCGAGCCCCTTAAGAAGGTCTTCAAGCGACTTGGCTTGGAGGTCGGCATGGCCCTCGAGCGCTTTGTTCAGGTTGGTTACGTAGGCGCCATGGTGCTTGTCGTGGTGGATTTCCATGGTCTTGGCATCAATGTAGGGTTCGAGTGCGTCGAACGAGTAAGGCAATGGTGGGACTGTAAATGCCACGGTTGTTTCCTCCAGATTGAGATTTGATGCAAAATCGAACGCGGTGCCGGAGCGCAAAGCCGCAGAAACTCCGCTGCGCGCTTCAAGCAATCCCGCACCAACAACCCCGGTATTGACCAGGAAATTCCGGCGATTCATGAGGATCTCCTGCGGTGAGGATGCTGACCAACCAGTCGAGTGTTTCATACTGATCGATCAGCCGCATGTATCATACTGCACATCTCGGAGACGCCTCAATGCCTGGCTGTCAGCGTGGCTCTTGGGGCAGCTTATGGAAAGCGGGGGTGAAGACCGCGAGCCCGCTACACAGGTTGGATGCGCGAAAGCGCCCATTGGGCAGATTCCGCGACGAATGGCTCCGTGGAGGCGGAGAGTTTCTTGAGGAGTGCGCAAATCCTTACGTGCTGGCTTGAACCGCGCACGAGGGCGGAATTGCCGAGGGCGACGCAAGCGTTTCGCACCAGGCCACGCCACTTCGTGCGCTTGACAGGGCTTCCGCGAAAGATGGAGCGAAACTGCTCTTCGTTCATTGCGGCCAGCCATTCGAGCCGCGGCAAAAGGAAAGATTCACCGTCCGGCGATTCTCCTGAGGCGGAGGGAGCCTGCTTTGACGGAGGTGTGTGTGTGGCCAATGGGAAAGTACGTGGCTGAAAATCTGCTGATTGTGTGACGGGGGCGCGCCGATTCCAGGGGCAAACGTCCTGGCAAATGTCGCAGCCGAAGACGTGACGGCCCATAGGTTCGCGCAAAGCTTCCGGAATGCTGCCACGAAGTTCGATGGTCAAGTAGGAAATGCAGAGACGAGAGTCCATCACGTATGGCTCGACGAGCGCACCGGTGGGGCAGGCATCGATGCATTTGGTGCAAGAGCCGCAGAGGTCGGGAGGGGGCAACTCGGCAGGACCGAGTGTGGGTGGAATATCGAGAGTCGTAAGAATCACACCGAGAAAAAACCAGGAGCCGAGTCTGGAGTTCAGTAGTAATGTGTTTTTTCCAAGCCAACCGAGTCCGGCGCGCTTAGCAAAGACCCGCTCATGCAGGGGCCCGGTGTCCGCGTAAATGCGTGTTTCAAAGGGCTCGGTGAATCGTTCGCGAAGGATCATCGTCATACTTTGCAGCTTTTGCTGAAGAACTTCGTGGTAATCCCGCCCCCAGGCATAGCGGGAGATCCAGCCTCGCGGGTCGGCTCCCTCGAACCCGGGCGCATCCACCGATCGCGGTGCGGGGGAGTTGTAGTTCAAAGCGCAAACGATGACGCTTCGAAGCCCGGGCATCACGCTCTGCGGATTGCTACGGCGTTGGTCGGTCAGATACTCCATCTCCCCGGAGTAGCCACGCGCGAGCCATTCTTCCGTCATGCCCAACTCGGGAAACTTTTCCGCGCGCACGACTCCACAGAGATCAAATCCGAGCGCGCTTGCACGCTCGACGATCCACGCGGTTTCGGGGCTGTTGTTCATCGACGAGGCGTATGAGTGGCCATGAAGGAATTGTGCCGCAGGAAGGCTCCCGAGGCGAGCGACGGATGCAAGAGGAGAAACGACTTGACTCTTGGGTGCAGGGAAGATTACTGGAAACTGCGCAGGGCGCTGCCCTCGTCGGTGTAAACGTCAAAGACGGTGTAAAGCTTGGTGAGCTGAAGCAAATCGTGCACCTTCTTGGTCAAGTGGAGGAGTTTCAGCTCGCCGCCGCGGCCTTTGGAGGTCGTGAAAGCGCTGACGAGCTCGCCGATGCCGGAGCTGTCAATATAATCGACGTCCGCAAGATTGAGCACGATCTTGGTCCGTTTGTCGTCAAGTAAGCCGCGGACCGTCTTGCGCAGCAGGGCGCTGCCCTCGCCCAAGGTAATCTTTCCGCTGAGGTCCACCACTGTGGCCTGACCGGCATCTCGGTGTGTTGCGCGTAACGGCATAATTTCGTTTACGTTCCTTGGTGCGGGGAGGCGCCTTGGCTGCCTGTGCCATTATTCCCCGGTTTTTCTTGCAACGGCAGCTTTTTTGCCATGACGATTTCCGCACCACCCGTTCGTCCTGGCACGACGTCAAATTCGTCCATAAATGCGCGCATCAGAAAGATTCCCCGTCCGGAGGTGCTTAGAAGATTCTCTTCCGCCAGCGGATCGGGCACTTCGGAGAGTGTGAAGCCCTGGCCTTCATCGAGCACGTGGATGATCATTTTGTCGCCCGTCAAATCCACCACCAGATGAATCTTCTTTTCGGGACGCTCCTGATTGCCATAGTGAAACGCGTTGATGACGCCTTCGCGCACGCTCATTCCGATTTTGTAGCAATCCTCTTCGCCGAAACCTGCAGCTTCGGCCACGCGGAGACACATCTCCTCGGCGAGATTGACGCTTTCGACTTGCGTCTCCAGCGTAATTTCAAGGTGCTTGGGGTCAGTGCCCATGCGCGGCTGGCTGCCAAAGGCAAAAAACACCCATTGGAGCGCACCTATCGGTAACACAGGGGCTAAAGCTAAGTCAATGGAGCGCTTGATGTTTTGGAAGAGGTGCTCACCCGGGGGACTGGCGAGCTTTGCGGTCAAGGATACTGCGTGAGTGAGTCTACGCCCAGTAAGAGCGGTCCAGGGTGCGGTACTGAATGGCTTCGCTCAGGTGGCGCGGGTCTATATTCTCGGAGGCATCCAGGTCGGCGATCGTCCTTGCGACCTTTAGGATGCGGTCGTGGGCGCGTGCGGAGAGGCCCAGCCGGGTAATGGCGTTCTCAAGCAGTTTCTCCCCTTCCGCAGAGATTGCGCAATGCTTGCGAATCATCTTGGGCATCATCTGGGCATTCGCATAAGTCTTCTTTTCAGCGTGGAAGCGCTCGAGTTGCCTTTCACGCGCCGCAATCACGCGCTGACGGACGACCGCTGAGTCCTCGGACGAGGATGGAGCGCGCAGCTCCTTGTACTTCACGGCCGGCACTTCAATGTGGATATCGATGCGGTCGAGAAGCGGCCCCGAGATCTTGGAGACATAGCGCTGGATCATCGGCGGCGTGCAGTGGCACTCCCGCATCGGATCGCCAAAATAGCCACATGGACAAGGATTCATGGCTGCCGCCAGCATGAAGCGCGAGGGGAAAGTTACCGACACGGCTGCGCGCGAGATGGTCACCGCGCCGTCTTCGAGCGGCTGGCGCATGACCTCGAGCACATTGCGCTGAAATTCCGGCAGTTCATCGAGAAAGAGAACGCCATTGTGGCCGAGCGAAACTTCGCCGGGGCGCGGGACCGCGCCACCGCCGATCAGACCGGCGTCGCTGATGGTGTGGTGCGGCGAGCGGAAGGGACGCGTACCGACGAGACCGCGGCTGTCCTCTAGAACGCCCGCGACGCTGTGAATGCGAGTTGTTTCGATGGCTTCGTCGAGCGACATGGGCGGGAGTATCGTGGGAATGCGCTTAGCGAGCATGGTCTTGCCTGCGCCGGGGGGGCCGATGAATAGAATGTTGTGGCCGCCGGCGCAGGCGACCTCGAGGGCGCGCTTTGCCGCCTGCTGCCCGTGAACGTCGCGCAAGTCGACGGAATACTGCGCAGCTTCCGAAAGCATCTGCTTGGCATCCACCACAACGGGTTGAAAGGATTCCGGCGCGTTTACAAGATCAACGGCTTGCGGCAACGTCTTAAGAGCAAATACGCTGACGCCCTCGACCACTGCTGCTTCCCGCGCATTGGCTTCCGGGACAGCAAGAGACTTCAAACCAAATTCGCGGGCGGCGAGCGCCGCCGAGAGCGCGCCGCGGACAGACCGAATGCTTCCATCAAGCGACAACTCACCGAGGAACATGCACTGGTTAAGCTGTTTGCCGAAAAAATGGCCCATGCATCCGACGAGTCCAAGAGCCATTGGGAGATCGAACGCCGAGCCTTCCTTGCGAACGTCGGCGGGAGCCAGATTGATGGTGACGCCTTGCCCGTGAGGGAATTCGAAGCCGCAGTTGCGAAGGGCCGACTTGATGCGCTCGCGGCTTTCCTTGACGGCATTGTCCGGCAGGCCCACGACGTTGAAATCTTGCATGCGGGCCGAACCAACGTCGACTTCGACCTCGACGAGGTAGGCGTCGATGCCGTAGACCGAAGCGCTTTGCGTCTTGAAGAGCATGGCAGAGGGAGGCTACATTCCGCAGAGGCAGCATAAATCAATCAGCTAATATAGACCAGAGATAATCCGGGATGGCTGGGGGCCATCCCTTGAGGACCGCGGGGGCAGGGCAAGTGACGGGGCTTGGGAATGCGCCCAGGCTAAATGCGGCTCAGGTTAACCCGCAGCCGTCCGGAGCGGAGCGGCGGATACTTCACTATCATTTGAGGCGTGGGACGTCCTCGCGGACCTCTGAGGAGTTACGGCAAAAATATCCGAATTATCGGGACTAGCCCTTCCACAGGAAATAAGGCCGCGAGCAGATTCGTGCACGCTTAGCGCTAGTTTCTTATCAGGATTGTCTGGAGAAACCAACTCCATAAATGGCCAAGACGTCTTTCAAGTTGACCATGCCTTCGAGTTTGTGCACGTCGGCACGGCTGACGACGGGAATCGCGTTGACCTGGGCCGAGCCCATGCGTTCGAGGGCCACGCTGAGAGTGTGATCAACATGGGCATGCGGAAAGTCTGCGCCGTCCATGAGCTCCTTCAAGCGCTTAGGCTCGGAACCGGCCGTTGTGGCCTGCTGGAGCTTCCCAAGAGTAAGAACGCCAATCAATCCGCGTTCGTCGCTCACGGGCCAAGCCGTGGACTCGCTCGAGCGAGTTTTTTCCAGAGCCTCTTGCACCGTCATGTCCGCCGAGAGAAGCTCGGTCGCGGGTCGCATGGCGAGGATCACGTGAAGATGGGCTTCGTGCTGGCGAGTCTCGGCCGTGGGCAGATGGATGCCATCCTGGCGCGCCAACGCTTCGTAGATGGGTTGCTTCTGGAGGCGCGAAGCGATGAAGAAACTGACCAGGTTCGAGATCATCAAGGGAACGATGACCGCGTAATCGCGGGTAATCTCAAAAATCATGACGACAGAGGTCATCGGTGCGCGGACAATTCCGGCAAATGCCGTGCCCATGCCCACGAGAGCGTAAGCACCCGGCGTGCCAACATACACGGGCAATAAATTGTGGGCTACCGTGCCGATGGCTCCGCCGAGCATGGCTCCGAGAAAAAGGCTTGGACCGAAAATGCCTCCTGCGTTTCCGGAGGCGTAGCTGACGGTCACGGCAAAGAGTTTCAACACCAGGAGTAAGGCCATCAGCCGTAGCGCCATGCCGCCATTCAAGGCCTCGCCCACGTGCTGGTAACCCACACCGAGGACTTGCGGAACAAACCAACCCATGAGGCCGACTACGATGCCGCCGACCACAGGCTGGAACGGAACCGTCCATGGCCGAAAACTCAGGAACTTCTTGCGCATGCCGAGCAGAAGCTTTGAGAAGGCAACCGAAACGAGACCGCCGACTACTCCGAGAACGGCGTAAATGACGAACTCCCACGCATTCACAAGCTGGTATTGCGGAACCTTAAAGAGGGGATTATTGCCGAGGAGCAACCGCAGCATTCCCCAGGAAGTGGCAGAAGCCAGAACTACAGAGCCCAAGACGGGGGCGTGGAGGTCGCCGACGACTTCTTCAAGGGCAAACAGTACGGCCGCCAAAGGCGTATTGAAAGCAGCGGCGATGGCCGCAGCCGCCGCCACGGGGATAAGTGCCTTCAGTTTTTCAGGGCGCAGTCCCAGGTGGCGGCCCAAGACGGATGCGATGCCGCCGCCGACCTGCACGGTCGGCCCCTCCCGTCCCAGCGGAATTCCGCTGGCCAGGGTGGCGGAAGTGCAGAAGAACTTGCCGAACATAGTGCCGGCGGTGATGCGACCTTCCCGCGCGTAAAGAGCCGCTTTTGTTTGCGGGACGCCGCTGCCGCGCGCGTCCGGGAAGTAGCGGTAAAGCAGATACCCCATAACCAGCGAGCCCACAATCGGAACAAGCACGCGGTGCCAGGCAGCTCCACCCACGGGGTAAAGCCGCGAGCCAACACGCTCGGTTAACAAGATGAATGCGACGGCCATCAGGCCGGTCAGGGCGCCGATCAGAAGCGTAAGAACCAGGAAGACTTGTTCTTCACGCTCATGCAGCAGTGCGTTCCAGTGGCGCGAGGGAGATTTCCACCAACTCTTCTGAATTTGTTGTAAAGCTTCCGTCACTCTTTGAGCGACTCTCCATTTGCTGAGCAGATCCATTGTCTCGGAGCTTGGCCTTGTACTTTGTGCATGTCAATTGGGCCGGCGGATATGGGACAGGTGAGCCATTTTTCAAGGAGCAGGAGGCGTCTCCGCCTCGGTTTTCACCCGCCTTCCTGGCAGGAAAAATCTTAATTTTAAGGTTTTCTCGCGGCGGCGCTCTTCCTCCAAATGCCTGGAGCGAGCCTTCAATAAATCATCCAGAGAAACGAGCCCGAGAAATTTTCCCGTGGAGAGCTCAACCACCGGCAACCTAGTTACAGCTTTTTCCGCCATGCGATATACGACGACACGCAGAATTTCGTCTGGATTCGTTTCCACTGTGCTTGTTCGCACCAGGTCTCCGAGCGGATGTTGCAGGACGGCATTACCTTCTTGTTCTATCCGTTCGCGGATATCTCTGCGGGTCAACACGCCCACGAGCTTGCCTTCGGAATCCACGACCGGCAGCAACCGCTGCTTGTGCGGGTGATTCACGTGAAGCGAATTTAGTATCTCGCCGACCTTCGCCTCAGCCGGCAGCACGACAACATTCGATCGCATCACTTCGCGGACAAAAAGAATCTCCAGGGGATCTACGGCGTATTCGCGGCTCAAGTGAAAACCGCGTCTGGCGACTTTCTCGGTCAGGATGGACCTGCGGAGCGTCAAGACCGTGAAGGCGTGAGCGATCACGCTGCCGACGAGTAGCGGCAGAAAAACATTTGCATCGTGCGTCAGTTCAAAGGCAAATACGATGCTTGTAAACGGAGAGCGCATCGTGCCGCCAAGAATCGCACCCATGCTGATCAGCGGCCAGAAGCCAGCGCCTTCATTGGGGAGGAACATGGCTTCCAACCCCCCGAGCGCACCACCCATCATCAGGAGCGGGGCCAAAACACCACCCGAGGTTCCCGAACCGAGCGAAACAGCCCAGATAAACCACTTGACGAGAAGGACGCCCAAGATGACTTTCGTGGTCACACTACCCTGAAGCAATGCGCCAATGGTGTCGTAGCCGACCCCAAGAGCTTGTGGAAATATCAAACCTCCAAGCCCGATGGCAAGGCCGCCAATTGCGGGCCACCACATCCAATGAATCTTGAGATGTTGAAAAGCATCCTCGGCCGCATATACGGACACCGTCAGCAGCGCTGATAAAATTCCGGCCAGAAGCCCGGCAAGCGCGCATCCCAGCAATGCTTTGGGCCCGATGAAGAGCGGGTGCTCGGGAACGGGAAAGAGCGGCCCGAATCCCAAAAGGTATCGCCGAGCCACTGCAGCGACCGCACTGGCCAGCGCCACGGGTATAAGGCTCCGAGGTTTCCACTCGAAGAGCAGGAGCTCGACGGCCAGCAACACCGCTGCCACCGGTGCAGCAAACGTCGCTGACATCCCACCGGCCGCGCCGGCCACGAGGAGTGTCTTTCGTTCGGCGCTCGTCAAATGGAAAAGCTGCGCGATCATGGAGCCAAAAGCACCACCGGTCATGATGATCGGGCCTTCCGCGCCGAACGGACCGCCGGAACCGATCGAAATTGCCGAAGAAATAGGTTTGAGAAACGCAACTTTCGGCTCGACGCGGCTGCCATTGATCAAAATCGCCTCGATGGCTTCCGGAATGCCGTGGCCGCGGATTCGCTCCGAGCCATACCGCGCCATGACGCCGATGATGAGCGCTCCCCCAATCGGCACAAGAACACCGTACAAGCCCAGGTGGTTGCCTGCCGGCGAAACCATGACGGAGCTCCACCGGCCAAAATAGAAAAGGTTCGTGAACAAGCCGATCAAACGAAGCAGCACGAGAGCTACGAACGCACAGAGCACTCCGATAAGCATCGCCAGGCAGGAGATCGGGACGACGCGCAACGTAGTTGTGAAGTCGCCTAACCCTTCGTTGTGATCGCGGACTGCCTTGTTAGCTTTTACGTGTGGGTTGGTTTTTTGGTTTTCGTCAGGCACGACTCGCGCGCGCTCCCCTCTTTGCTGGTTTCCTTTGGTTGTTGTCGTCGCGCTGACCACGCTCGAGCAGAGCTTCGATGGCGCTGACGAGAGTCCCACCACTCGTGCGTAATTCACCGATGCGGTTCCGGGCGACTTGTTCGAGCAAGCGGTCGCCACGAGGCAGCAGGGACACGAACACGCGGCGACGATCGTCCCGGCTGCGCGTCCTGCGGACGTATCTGTGCACCTCCAAGCGGTCAATGAGTTCCACTGCGCTGTGGTGTTTCAGCGCGAGCCTCTCGGCGAGGGTCTGAATGGTCGCCTCGTTGCTTTCGGGGAGTCCGCGGATGGCGAGCAGCATCAAGTACTGCTGGGGCTCGAGGCCGACGGCCCGTGCTTTGGCGTCGCCTTCGCGCAGAAAATGGCGAATGCGGTAGCGCAATTCGGCCAGCGCGCGGTATTCGGTGGGCGTAATATCTGGCGACACGCGTCTAGTATATCGTAATGCGATATACCTTGCCACGCGGCACAATGGGGCTGTTTACTGGCGGTAACCGGCTGAGGGAGCGTAAGGGAAGAATGTCACAGCGACTTGCGGAAGGCTTTCTGTGTCTTGTAGTGCTCGTAGCCCTGACGGTCGTAGAATTTGTGGGCGCGCTCACGAATCACGTTTGAGCGCACGGACATGCTCGGGCAGCCGTGCTTGCGAGCCCAATCCTCCGCGGCTTCCAGCAGACGGGCACCAGCTCCGAGACTGCGCTGGCCTTCGGCGACTATTAGCCCGTTCAATTCCGCGCGCGTTCCGACCTCCACAAGATGCGTAACGCTGACGTGCGTCCAGCCGACAACGCCCGCGTTATGCGCCTCCGCCACAAACAGCGCATTTTGAGATGCGGGCTTCAGCTTGCGCATTCTTTTTGCGATCTCCTTGGCCGTTGTCGGATAGCCGAGTTGGCCACTAAGCTCTGCCAACTGCGGGGCGTCGTTGGTTCGCGCCCGGCGAACGATTATGCGTTGATTGCCAGCTTGCTTAGCCATCCTTTGGGCCTGCTTTCTTGCGAAGGCGTGCCTGGACCGCTTCGCTCTTCAGCTCGCGAAGCGCGTCTGCGGCGATCCATCGGGCGGCACGTGAATCCTGCTGACGGATCCGCTTCGCAGATCGAATCGCTGCCGCGTTGAGCCGAAGATTTCGCTTTCCGATATTCCGCAGGGCCCAGTTGACCGCTTTTCTCACGAAATTCCGCTCGTCATGCGCCTCGCGCTCGATCACAGATAGAAAGCGCTCGAAGCGCGCATCCTCCGCCGCCATATCTTTATAACTCAAATACGCAGCCAGGGAGAACGCCGCGCGCTTCTCGAACTCTTCGCGCCGCCGGCTCCAATCATAGATTTTTTCCCAGGCAGGCCTCGCGGTCGCGTAAAGATAGCAGCAGGCTGCATCGACTATGTCCCAGGAGTTGAAATCACGCACCCAGCGCTCCATCTGTGCCGCGGTGACTTTCTCCGATTCGCCGATCAACGTGGCGAGGATTCTTGCTTCGTGAATGCCAGAAGACCACAGTTCCTCAGCCAATGCTTGATCCTTGCCGATGCGCCGCGCGAATGCGTGCAGCACGGGCGCAGAGATTCCATAGGCTCTCGGAACGTTAACGCCGAAGTGGGCCATCGTAGTGCGTACTTTTGGATTGGCGAGCTTTTTCAGCTGGTGAAGCGCCGCAGCTTTCGTCCACTGTTGAGTGGTTTTCGAACGGCGCCCCGAGCTAGAACGTTTTTTCTGAATCGAGGAGGATCGTGACCGGCCCTTCATTCACCAACTCCACCGACATTATCGCCTGAAATATTCCAGTCGAGACGCGGATACCGAGATTCTGCATCGCCAGCGTAAATTCCTCGTAGAGCGCTTTGGCTTTTTCCGGCGGAGCAGCGGAGATGAAACTTGGCCGGCGCTGTCCGCGGGCATCGCCGTACAGCGTAAATTGCGAAACGACGAGGGCCGCGCCCTTCACGTCCAGCAGCGAGCGATTCATTTTCCCCTGGTCGTCCTCAAAAATACGCAGGTTGGCTACTTTTTCCGCCATTGACATTGCAATGAGAGAGGTGTCCTCGCGGCCGACACCTAGCAAAATCATAAGTCCGGAGCCAATCTCTCCCGTTAGGCGGCCCTCGACCGTGACGCTCGCACGGCTCACCCTCTGGACCACGGCCCGCATTTGACCTTCCTATTTTTGGGCTTTCTTCGCCAGGTTTCGAGGTAGCGGCAGCACTGGACAGCCGCGCGGCGCAAGCTGGCATTTTGGACAGAAATAACTGCTCCGGCCCGCGACAATCGCGCGGCGAATGACTGCGCGGCAGCGGTAGCAGCACTTGCCCTCACGCCCGTAAGCCTGATGGTGCTGCTGGTATTCGCCCGGCTGGCCCTCGGCGTCAAGAAAATCGGAAATAGACGAGCCGCGCAGGACGATGGCTTTTTCGAGGATTTTACGAAGCACGCGATGCAGTGTTGCCGCTTGACGTTTTCTTAGTGTGACGCCCAGGCGAGCCGGATGAATCTTGGCTCGCCACAAACTTTCGTCCGCGTAGATATTTCCCACGCCCCGCAAAAAGCTCTGGTCCAGCAGCAGCGCCTTAATTCTCGCGCGGCGGGCTCGTGTTTGCTCTATAAATTTTTCAGAGCTGATTTCCAAAGGATCGGCCCCGAAGGTGCGCAGCTCTTCAGCCAGTGGTCCTGCCGAAAGGTAGGCGAGCCGGCCGAATCGCCGCGGATCCGTGTAACGAAGCTCGCGATTATCATCGAGCAAGAAACAAGCGTGGGTATGCTTTGCGCAGGGCTGTTCTAAGGGATTCGGCGCGATCTGGCCGGTCATCCCGAGATGCACGAGAAGAGCGGCGGGCAACGTATCGCCGTTTGCAACGGTACGACCGACGCCATTCACCGGCGAGAGCCGCAGTAGCATGAACTTGCCGTAGCGTTCGACGGCTTCGATCCGTCTACCCGGCAGATGCTGCTCGAGAGCGGCTGGGTCATCGATAAAATCCGTCTTCCCGAGCCGCACGGATAGAATCCGCCGGCCGAGAATCGTTCGTCGCAGGCCGCGCGCTACTGTCTCGACTTCGGGAAGTTCCGGCATGAGGGATCACAAACAAAATAACATATCCCCTCGAGGCGCTGCAGGCGGGCGACACGAATCCGATGAGATCCGCGCTCGACCGCAACTTTTGCAAATCACTTCTTGTGATAATTCGGATAGGGAGGATGCCCGGGAATCACAACTGGCTGCGCCTTCAAGGCTTCCAGCGTCACCTGGACGGCTCGCTCGAGTTGGGGATCGTGACCGGCGGCGACGGATGCGGGATCATTTTCCACTTCGATGTCCGGCGCAATGCCATGATTTTCGACTTCCCACTCGCCGTGCAGGCCGAAGATCGCCACGCGCGGAGCAGTGATGAAGCCACCATCCAGCAGCGGCGGGTAACCATAGATGCCGACGAGCCCGCCCCAAGTTCGCGTTCCAACCAGCGGCCCCACTTTATCTTGCTTGAACATCCAGGGCAGCGCGTCACCGCCCGAGCCGGACATTTCGTTGATGACCATGGTTTTCGGGCCGTAAATCTGCGCGAGCGGCGAGCAGAATTGCTCGCCTTCCCGCGTGATGTCGCAATTGCGCAATGGCCGCTTGAGCATGTCGATGATGTAGTCCGCGATTTCGCCGCCGTGATTGTAACGCTCATCAATGACGGCAGCCTGTTTGCCAACCTGCGCAAAATAATAGCGGTTAAAATTGATGAAGCCGCCGGTGGCCGTGTCCGGCACGTGCACGTAGGCGACCTTGCCATCGCTTAGTTGATCGACTTTGCGGCGATTGTCTTCTTCCCAGGCGTGATTCCGGAGTGGAAACTCGCTGGGTAGCGGCACAACAGTGACTTCACGTGCGTCTTTGCCATCCGGATTTGGCCCTACCTTGATTTTTATTTGCGTGCCTGCCGTGTTTTCAAAGTAGCTGTAGACGTCTACGGGGGGGCGCACTTCGCGGCCGCTCACTTCCAGCAGATAGTCTCCGACTTTGACATCGACACCGGGCTGGGTCAGCGGCGCTCGTAAGTCCGGGTTCCAATTTTCCCCATTGAAAATACGCTCAAACCGGTAACGCCCGTTTTCCACCTTATAATCCGCGCCGAGGAGCCCGCCCTTGACCCGCTTCGGTTCCGGCAGGTCCCCTCCGGCTATAAACATGTGCCCAATGGTGATCTCGCCAAGCATTTCTTCGAAGAGATGGTTGATGTCGGCCCGGCCTCCAGCGCCCTTCAGGTACGGCGCATACTTCTTTTCCACAGAGGCGATATTCAAACCGTGATGGTTCGGGTCGTAGAGAAAATCGCGCTCAATTCGCCAGACTTCGTGGTACATCTGGTTCCACTCCACACGCGGATCGGTATAGACCTCCATCCCATCAAGCTTTAGCGCGCCATCACCGGGCTTGGGTACAACCGCCGTCGCCGCGATGAACCACGGCGCGGCCGGTCCCGGACCTTGACGGTAGAGAGCCTTCTCACCGTTTGCGGAGACTACGAACGAACTCACACCCGCCAGGAACGGCTCCGTCTTGCGGGTGCTCAGTTCAAACTTCGAAACCGAGACCAGCGTTGGTTCTGTCAGGCTCGGCACATCCGGAATTTCACTTAGAAACAACACACCGGTCTTGCCCGCATCCAGTCCGATGTAGTTTGCCGCCTTGATCGGCATCGCCACGATTCTCTGGCCAATTCCGTCGATATCAATCGTGACCTTCACTTCCTCTTTTTTTTCTCCTTCCTTTTTTTCACCTTCTTTTCCTTTGTCCGCGCTCTTGTCGGCCGCTTTGGCCTTGTCTTTGTCAGCATCCTTGGCCTTTTCTTCGCTGGCGGCTTTTTCCTCGTCGCTCTGCGGTTCGACAGGGGACGGATCGCCTTTCTTCAGCACGACCGCGTAGATGTTTCTCGACACCGGATGCTGAAAGCTGGAAAGGTCAAGCCATCCGATGGAGAGTCCCAGGTCTGTGCTGGACGCGAAGTAAAGCGACTTGCCATTTTTGTCGAACACCGGATAGCGCACGTCGCTGGTCCCATCAGTGATCTGCGATTCCTTGCCTGTTTCCAGCGAGTACACGAAGACGTTTCGCATATGGTTTTCTAGAAATTTTGCATAGGTCAGCCACTTACTGTCCGGCGACCAGGTCTCATTCATCGTGGAGCTTGGGTCCTCGTATCGATCCGAAGTCACCTTCACCGGCGTTCCTTTATCCACGTCCACGTACCAAAGATTCATGCGCTTGTCGGTGTAAGCAATCTTCTTGCTGTCGGGGGACCACGCCGGTCCATAGAAAAACGAAGGAGGGTTGCCGAGATTGATTTTTTTCACGGCGCCCAATCCGGTTTGATCCACGATGTGCAGCGCATATTCGCCGGATTCGTCGGAGAAAAAGGCTATGGACTTCCCGTCCGGCGACCACGCCGGATCACGCTCCGCCACAGCCGTGGTGCGCGTGAGGTTTCTTACGTCGCCCTTCTCCGCAGGAACTGTCAGTATTTCCCCGCGCGCTTCGAACACGGCGCGAATCCCAGTCGGCGATATTGCAGCGCTCTGGATCTTGTCCCCCACCTTTTGATAGTGGGGCCGTGTCGCCGGCAGATCGCCAGAGATGTGAATCTCGACCTTGCTTGCCTTCTCGGTCTTCAAGTCGAGTGCGTAAATGCCGCCGAACTGCTCATAGACAAGCGCATCCGGCCCAGCGGAAAGTGATTTCAGGTCGAGCCCTGCGTTCTCCAGCACTTGCCTGACTTTCTTCGTCTTGGTGTCGTAGGCAAAGATTGTGACGGGACCTTTGCGGTCCGATAGAAAGAAGACCGTGTCTCCAATCCACACGGGATCATCGTCGTTCGAATTCTCGCGAGGCACTTTCTCGAGTTGCAGGTCGCTCAAGCGGAGCAAGTAGACTGGAGTTATTTGTCCGCCGTGGTAGCGCTTCCACGCAACTTGCCATTTCAGATTCGGCACGTAGGCAATGCGCAAGGCGTCTGGAGAATAGGAAGCCGCCTCCCCGCGCCACATCGGCAGAACTTCCGGAACGCCGCCTTCGACCGGGACGGTGTACAAGCGTTCGATGTCCGCATAGGCTTCGCGAGGCGACCTGATGAGGATTTTCTTGCCGTCGGGAGTCCAACCGTCCACCACGTCCGGATCGGGATGCCAGGTCAGACGCTTTGGCTCACCGCCATCGGCGGGCATGACGTACGCGTCGACATTGCCGTCGTACTGGCCGGTGAAGGCGATCCAATTTCCGTCCGGAGAAAATTTTGGCCCTCTTTCGTGGCCGCCGGTTGTAAGCTGGCGCGCCTCTCCGCCCTGACGAGGCACACTCCAGAGGTAGCCGCCGTACGCGAATACGATTTGTGTCTTGCTCATCGTAGGCGCCTGCACGAGGAGCGGAGCTTCCTCTGCCGCGGCAGACGAAGTCGCCGTGAACATCAGAGCAAGCAACAGGGCCGTTAGAACCGCTGAGATCCGAAAATGCATCATTCCTCCTGGAGAACTCCGAACAAAGTCCTAAGACCGCGCGAATCGTACCGCAAAATGCTATTTTGGGGCACCCGTCTGCGGCGGCCAGAAGCCGGGATCGCTGATAAGGCGCTGATCCATCTTGTCGGCGTATTTCTTTACAGCCGGGCCGATGGCCGAGGCTTTCCCAATCAGCACGAAAACCAAACTATCGAGCGGAAAATGTTTTTCGATGATTTGCCTGGCGATGGCGGGAGTGACGGCATCGACGCGTGCCTCGAGCTGGTTCACCTCATCGTCGCCAAGCCCGTAAAATTCGTTGAATACAATCCGCCGTACAAGCTGACTCGAAGTCTCGATTGTCGGCGGATATTGCCCTTTAATGTAGCTCTTCGCAGACTTGAGTTGTTCCTCGGTCACGCCGTTCTTGTGAAGTTTTTCCAGGACCTGCAAGGCAAGATCGATCGCGGGAGTTGTGGTTTCGTTTTTCGTGAAGCTGTTAATCTCGAACGGCCCGGGAGCTTTGTGGGAATCAAAAAAGGAGCCTGCACCGTAGCTGTAACCCGACTCGACCCGAAGAGCTTCATTGAGCTCGGAAGTGAATCTGCCGCCAAAAATCGTGTTGACCACGCGAATTGGAACGCGATCCGGATCGTTGACGGCCGTCCCAATGTTTCCGATGGCGAAATAGGTCTGCGTCGCGTCGGGCTTGTCGATCAGCAAAAGCCTTTTCCCTTTTACTGGCGGAGCGGCTGGTACCGAAGTGATTGCCACCGTCCGAGCGGGCCATGCGCCCAGTGTCGCCTCGAGTTTTTTGCGCATTTCCGCGGCATCAAACTCGCCGGCGATGCCCAGGATGGTGTTGCCAGGCGCATAGTTCACTTCATAAAATTTCACAATGGCATCCCGCTGGATGCGCTTGAGCGAAAGCTCATCGCCGTCCGACGGACGCCCGTAGGAATGCGTGCCGTAAAGATACCCTGCGTAGTACAAACCCAGCACGGATTGCGGATCGTCTTTCGCGGATTTCACGCCGTCCAGACTCTGCGCCAGGATTTTATCGGTCTCGCTCTGAGGGAACGTCGGATGCAGAATGGCATCGGAAAAAAGCTCCAATCCGCGGTCCAGATCTTTGGTCAGGAATTCGGCGCTAATGTTCGAGAAGTCGGCGCCGGCGCTTGCATCAAAGGAGCCGCCGATATAATCGAAGTCGGCGGCGAACTGCTGTGCCGCTCGCGTCTTCGTTCCCTTGCGAAGCAGCCCAGCCGTGGCCGAGGCGAGACCTGCTTCTCCGGCGGGGTCAGCTGCTGCTCCGGTCTTGACAATCGCAAACATGTCGATGAGCGGTACGCCACGCTTCTCCATCAGAAGCACGGTCAATCCGTTCTTGAGCACGACTTTCTCGTGTGGCGGAAGGTGAAGCGACTGTGGCAGCGCGGCCGGACATACCAGGAGCAGAAATCCTGCGAGTGCGAGCAGGCGCACACTATTTCTTTTGCGCGTCATTGTTTTGCCTTCCCTTCATTTTCGGGAAGCAACGTCGCGACGGTGCGGTTGTTTGATCCAAAGTATTTCTTTGCCACGCGCTGTACATCGTCCTTTGTCACCGCCGAATAGTTCTTCGCGGCATCAAACAATTTGTTGTAGTCGCCCATGAACACTTCATACGTTCCAATCGTGTTGGCGCGGCCGCTGATGGTACGCATTTCTCTGTAAAATTCGACAAGCCGGGCGTTCTTCGCTTTCTCGAGTTCTTGATCGCTGATCGGCGCGCCCTTCACTCTCTCGAGCTCCTCATAGATTGCCTTTTCGCAGGTTTGTGGATCCACTGCTTGCCGCGGTTGAGCCGTGACGATGGCCAATGTGGGATCGAACGCCGGCTGTACGAAAGAGGAAACGTCCAGCGCAATCTGATCCTTGTCCACCAGGCGCTGATACATCCGCGAACTTTCTCCCTGAAAAAGCACGCTACGCAAAATGTTCAGCGCGTAGAAGTCCGGATTGTTGGTTTGCGGAATGTGGTATCCGATCAAGAGCAGAGGCAGCTCCGCGGGCTTGTGAACGACGAGACGCCGCTCACCGAGTTGTTCGGGTTCGAGAGTGGTAACGGGCGGGGGTGGCGCGTGCGAAGGGATCGGCTCGATAAACTTTTCGCAGAGCTGAAAAATATCCTCGGGTGAAATATCCCCGACTACAACCATCGTCGCGTTGCTGGGCGAGTAGCCCATCTCGAAATGATGCTTGAGGTCGTCCATCGTCCAATGTTCGATGTCGCTCATCCAGCCGACGACCGGCCATTGATATGGATGCGCGATAAACGCGTTGGCCCAAAGCTGCTCGTCCAGGAGGCCGAAATTATCGTTGTCGACGCTCAGCCGGCGCTCGGAAGCCACTACTTCGCGTTCGGAAGCGATTTTCTTGGGATCGAATGTCAAATCGCGGATGCGGTCGGACTCGATATCGTAAATCAGGGAAAGCGCCGAGCGCGGAAACCAGTCCTGGTAGACGGTAACGTTTTGCGTGGTGTAGGCGTTGTTCGAACCGCCGTTGGCTTCCATCACCTTGTCGAGTTCGCCCGGCCCGTATTTCTTGGCCCCGTTGAACATCATGTGTTCGAAAAAGTGAGAGAGGCCGGTCGTGCCGGGGCGTTCGTTGCGGGAACCGATGCGATAAAAAATGTATAGCGCGACGTTCGGAATGCTGTGGTCCGGCTGCACCAGCACCTTCATGCCATTTTTCAGTGTACGAATACTGACAGGAAACTCCTGCGATTGTGCCCATGCTGGCGACGCAGCAATGCTCAAGGCGCACAATAGCAACAATGCAGTGCAACGGTACCAGATTGCTTTCATGAATCCACCCTCAGACGCAACTCTGTATTCTTAAGACGTATTGAGCCTCAGAAATGTTTGCGCATTTCTGCGCCTCCCTATGGTAAAAGCGCAAACACCCGAACCGGGCCACCGGAACCGCCTTCGAGCTTGATGGGCGCCACAACGAGGAAGGCGCCTTTTTCCGGCAATTCGCTTAAATCCGAGAGATTCTCCAGGTGATAGAGTCCCGCCCCCAACGCCAAATGATGCACCGCAAAATCCCGTGACGCGCCAAAATCCACGCTCATTGTGTCACATCCAATGCCGCTGACCCTGCGTTCGATCAATCGTTTTGCGGCCTCCACAGAAAATCCCGGAAAATGCATGCGTCCGTTTGCGTCCTCATTGCGATAGCTGTGGACGTCGGGCCAGCGGGACGCCCAGCCGGTCCTGAGCAGCACGATCGCGCCCCTCGGAATCCGTCCGTGCCGAGCCTCCCAATCATCAATGCGCGCGGCTGGAAGTTGGTAGTCCGCATCTGCCGCACCTTCGGCTCGAACATCGAGTACGGCCGCCATTCCAAAAAGTTGGCTAACTGGGATCTGGTCAACTGGCGTCTTTCCCGGAGGAAAGTGAATCGGCGCATCCAGATGCGTTCCGTAATGCTCCAGCATCCAGAAACTTCGCGTGAAGTAGCCGTCCTTTTCGACACTGGCATTAACTTTGGTTTCGAACCACCGTTCATCGCCGGGCCAAGGCACCAGTTTGTCGCTGATGGCGTAGGCGAGGTCCAGAACTCGCGTCTTTCCGGAGAGGATCCCCTCGAACATGACGTCAGGGGAGCGGAATCCCGGGAGAAGCCACAATTCCAGCCATGCGCAGAATTTCCTGGTACTCCGCTTCGGTAATCTGCGAAACCAGTACTCGCACGTTCTTCAACAACTTCATTTTTTTCAAGGCAGGATTCGAGCGCAACTCCGCCAGCGAGACTTGCCTGGGCAAACGGTCAAAGGCTCGCAAGTCCGCAACCAGATTCTTTTCCTCAGGATCATGCGGGTCCGGGTATGGGTCGCGTGTTACCTCGGCAATGGAGTAAAGTGTTCTCTCCGGCGCGGAGTGGTAGCAGAGCACGCGGTCGCCCTTGCGAACCTGTTTGAGCGCACGAACGGCGTCAGGTTTCGACTCGGCACCATGCCACATTTCCTTGCCCTTCACAAAGAGGGTATCCCAGTGGTAGTGGTGTGGGTCGGCGCTGAAAATCCAGTAATGTCGTTGCGAAGTCGGAGTTGCCATCGAGGCGTCGAGTCGGCAGCAATATACACGGGGAAGACCAAAAAGCGAAACAAAATATAGGGGTTAGCTGTTTTTGGTCGGCAGCTGGGGGAAATGCAACAAAAGAGTAAAAATCAGAGATTCTTGAGCTATCTCGTTTGTTTTTAATTGTTTAGATGGATATCAAGCGATGTCTACGAATACTTCGTCACCGCGTACTTCCGTGGCATAGCAGGCGACGCCCATAGTAGGGTTCTGGGTGACCTTGCCTGTGGTGACATCGTACTGCCAGCCGTGCCATGGGCAGGTCACGACCGAGCCGTGGAGCTCTCCTTGGCCGAGCGGCCCTCCACGGTGCACGCACACGTCGCTGATCGCGTAGAACTTACCCGCGACGTTCGCGACCGCTACGGCTTTGCCCGCTACCTGAAACTCATGGATTGCACCTGCGGGCACTTCGGCGATCTTGGCGGCTCGCACAAAAGGCATGGTCCCTCCTTGGCGAAGGAAATGGGCAGATTAACTGCTGGAATTCCGGCGCGCAGTATAGTTCGGCATCGTAACGGCGTCAAAGCATGCGACTGCTGAACTCAACTTGCGGAGATTGATCATTGCGCTCGTTTGGCCATCATTTTCCAATAGGTGGCGGGGCGAAGCCGCTGCACAATGTCGATTTGGCGGGCATCCCGCCCGATTAGGATGCGCGGTTCGCGGCGCTCAACACCCTTCAGGATGCGGGCGGCGGCGGCTTCCGGCGAAGTAGGAGTCAGCTGCTCAAACCGCGCGATTGCCTCTTCGTGCTTGTTGCGAGGAGCATTTACACCCAGGCGTGCGCGCTTCGCGATGGGCGTATGAATTCCCCCTGGGTGAACGCAAGACACCGATACCGAAGTGCCTTCGAGCTCGTGTCGTATGACCTCGGTAAAACCGCGCACGGCGAACTTGCTGGCAGAATAGGCGCTCTGCCCCACGGGTGCGATAATCCCGAACACGCTCGACAAATTCACGATGTGGGCGCGCGGCTGCTGCTTCAGGATTGGCAGGAAATACTTCACTCCGTAAACGACGCCCCAAAAATTGATGCCCATCAGCCAGCGCAAATCATCGAGAGATATTTCTTCGAACGTGCCGATCAATGCGACGCCTGCGTTGTTGATAAGCAGCGTGACGCGGCCGTGCCGTGCAGCAACATCCTCGGCAAAGCTTCTGATGGCTTCCTCATTGGAAACGTCCAGCACGTGGGTCGAAACTTCGGCTTTCTTGCTCTTCAGTGAGGTCGCTGTCTCGGTCAGCCCTTTCTCGTCAATGTCCGCAATCGCCAGCGCTGAGCCGGCGGCGGCCAGTTGCTGTGCAAGTGCGCGGCCAATGCCGCTACCTGCGCCTGTGACGACGGCCACTCCGCTGCTCACAAATGCCATTATATGAGTCCGATGGGGGAGTTCACGATCAGGCTGAGCTGCATCCTACGCGCCCTGGACCTTTGCCAAGAGCTCAACGAATTTTTGTTTACGTTCTGACTGGTCCTGGCCGGATTCCGCCTCGGCAAGCTGCGTAATATTCATCGAGCAGAACTTCGGCCCGCACATCGAGCAAAACTTCGCTTCCTTATAAAAATCGTCGGGCAAGTTTTCATCGTGCATGGCTTTCGCTGTCGGCGGATCGAGTGATAATTCGAACTGTTTGTTCCAATCAAACAAAAAGCGTGCATAGCTCAAGGCATCGTCGCGGTCGCGCGCTCCCGGCCGGTGACGCGCCACGTCCGCCGCGTGCGCCGCAATCTTGTATGCGATCACTCCCTGTTTCACGTCCTCCGCATTCGGCAGCCCGAGGTGCTCCTTGGGTGTGACGTAGCAGAGCATCGAAGCGCCGTGCCAGCCAATCATCGCCGCGCCAATCGCGCTAGTGATGTGGTCGTATCCCGGAGCAATGTCGATCACCAGCGGGCCGAGCGTGTAAAAGGGCGCCTCGTGGCACCATTCCATTTCTTTGTCCACCTGCTCTTTGATCTTGTCCATCGGCACGTGGCCGGGGCCCTCGATCATCACTTGCACGTCATGCTCCCAGGCTTTCTTGGTCAGCTCGCCAAGCACTTTCAGCTCCGCGAACTGCGCCTCGTCGCTCGCGTCCGCAATGCAACCCGGACGCAGTCCATCGCCGAACGAAAAGCTCACGTCATGCTTCTTGAATATTTTGCAAATCCTTTCGATGTTCTCGTAAAGAAAATTCTGCTTCTTGTGGTGCTCCATCCAGTGCGCCATCAGAGAACCGCCGCGGCTGACAATGCCCGTGATCCTCTTACGCACCAGCGGCACATGCTCGCGCAGGACGCCGGCGTGGATGGTCATGTAATCCACGCCCTGCTCGGCTTGTTCCTCGATCACTTCCAACATCAAGTCGATCGTCAAATCCTCCGGTCGCCGCACGCGCGAGATCGCTTCGTACACAGGAACTGTTCCAACCGGCACCGGCGACGCCTCGATGATCGCTTTACGGATTTCCGGAATGTTTCCTCCCGTGGATAGATCCATCACCGTGTCCGCACCGTAGTGGACAGCATGGTGCAGCTTTTTCAGTTCTTCGTCGATATTAGAGCTCGTCGCGGAGTTGCCGATATTCGCGTTGATCTTGCATTTGCTCGCGATGCCGATCCCCATTGGCTCGAGGTTGCGGTGATTGACGTTCGCCGGAATAATCATCCGTCCGCGCTCAATTTCGCTGCGGACCAGCTCCGGATCGATCTTTTCGCGGCCCGCCACAAAGCGCATCTCTTCCGTAGTGACCCCCTGCCGCGCAAAATGCATCTGTGACATGTTCCGGTTGCCGTTCGCAGCTGCAGCGTCTTTTTCTCTCTTTTCCAGCCAGTTATCGCGCATTGCCATAGAGCCCCCTTCAGAAACCGCACAGAATGACGCGGGACACGGGACGCTTCTCTGGTCCCGTTCACTCTTCGCTCCAAGTTTGGATTATGGCACCGGGGTAGGGGAGCCGCAACTTAAGAGCCTGTAAGACTACATGCCGGAGGGAATCGGCGAAACCGGAGTTGGGTCGCTCATGGCGGAGCAGGATTATACACGCTGTAAGAGCGAAGGCAGATGCGAGGAAATCAGGGCCTCCACGGCTGAGACGGAGACGTGGCAGCGGGAGCCAGCTTGGGCAGACACCACTTTCCGATAATCGGGTATCCGGCCCATTCGCCACGATTGGCTTTGATGCCATACATGATGCCGAGGATGACGTTTGCAACCCACCCAAGCATCCAGAAGAGCCAGAAAAATGGAATGAAGAAGATAAACATCGGCGGGGGCCCGTTCGGAGTGTGACCTCCCGCAGCGCCGGTAAAGGCTGTTGCAAAGATGGAAAAGACGAAAATAATCATCCCGCCGATGAAAAGAGTCATGTAGCAGAGTTGCCAGATGAGAGATTGCAGGGCGTGGAATTTTACGAAGCGGGAATCTTGTTTAACGCAGTAAATGACGAGCGGCGCGATGAAGCCGGTGAAAACCTGAAGCAGGTGTGCGAGAAATGCCATGGTGCGCTCATCCTGCGTAGGCACGGGCAAGGAAGAAAGCATTGGCTGATCCGCCATGGCGTCACCCCCAGCATCTAAGTGCAAGATAGCTTGAAATCGCCGCGAACGGCGATGAAAGAGACACGCTTGTGCGTAATTAGAGAGCAACGCATTGCAGGCCTTCTAAAGAAATGAGCATAGGGCATCCCAAACCGAAGACCGACACGGGAGACGGAAGTCTTGACACCAAGGGAGCCGCTGTTCAAGATTGGCGCAACGTGCAAAATCCCCTAAGCCTTAGGCTCGCAGAGATCTCTCTTCCCGATTCCGATGGACGGGAAATGCTTCTTGGGTCTTTGTGGGCCAAGCAGCCCGCTGTCCTGGTATTCCTGCGGCACTACGGTTGAATCTTTTGCCGCGAGCACGTCGCGCAGTTGCGCGAGCATGAGCAGGCGTTCCGAGATAAAGGAGCTGCCCTGGCCGCGGTTGGACTAGGCGACCGCAATTATGCGCGGATGTTTCGGGAGGAAACGGGCCTCACCTTTCCTCTTCTGATCGACGAATCGCGCCAGGCCTACGGGGCCGTGGAATTGAAGTCGGCAAACCTCTTGCATCTCCTTCGCAAGGATAACGCAACAGCAAGAAAACGGGCGCGAGCCGGCGGACATCATCAACATAAATTAGGGCAAAACCCGTTTCAACTCGGCGGCAGCTTCGTGTTCGGCCCGGGAAATGTAGATCGGTTCGCGCACATCAGCCAAACGTTCGGCGACAATGCTACTGTTGCGGCGTTGTTGGAAGCGCTGCCGTAGACTGAGCGGTTGACTATCAGGTGCTGCTGCCGAGATGCGGCAAACCTAGAACAAACCGCTGGTAAACTGAACAAATGAGGAGTTCCTTCCGAACAAGCGCCTGGTTTACTACGCTCTGTGCATGCGTCCTGGTGGTACCTTGCATCGCGCAGACCAAACCAGCAAGCGGTAATCCGCGACAGGATTTTCTGGACAAGCTGGTGGCTGCCGCAATTGAGCGCACAAATCATTCCGTCAAATACGTTTCCGCCTATGTCCCGCTGCTCTATCCTGGCGGGGACGTGCCCGCGGATACTGGCGTCTGCTCCGATGAAATTATTCGCGCGTACAGGGCCGTGAGCGTAGACCTGCAAAAAGAAGTGCACGAGGACATGGTGAAAAACTGGACGGACTATCCGCCGAAAACAAAGTGGCGGCAAACCCGCCCGGATCCGAGCATCGATCACCGCCGCGTGCCGAACTTGATGGTTTTTTTCAGACGCAATGGAGAATCGTTGCCGATCAGCAAGCGGGCCGGAGACTTTTCACCAGGCGACATCGTGACGTGGGACTTGGGCGGCGGCGTGCCTCATATCGGCATCGTGGTGAATGTGAAGTCCGTACAGAGTGAGCGTTTCCTGGTCGTTCATAACATCGGGCAAGGGCCGAAGATGGAAGATGTGTTGTTTGCGTGGAAAATTACCGGGCATTACCGGTACTTTGGACCGCATGCACAGGAAAGGCGCTGAATGCGGGGCCATTGTGGATCGCAAGTTCAGATTATGTGAGTTGTTTGGACATGATGATATAGTGACCCGGAACTTTTGATTGCAGCGACGGCGAAAACGGGGCTGTGCCGATTTCGCCATAGCCTAAGTGGCGGTAAAAGGGAGGAAGAGGCGTCCGCGGGCTGATAATCCGCAGATCGACCGCGCGGCAACCTTCTGCGCGAAAGTAATCCTCTGCGGCAGCAACCAGCGTGCGGCCCAAACCTTCCCCCTGACGTCCCGGATCGACCGCGAGCAAGCCCAAATAGCCTCGGCCGTCGCGAACCTGCACGTACACACACCCGGCGAGGCCTGCTGAATCCTCAGCCACCAAGAACCGTCCGGTTTCCATGAAGGCTTGCGTCTCTTCCCGGTTGATTCGATCGCCATCAAAGACGAATTGTTCCACGATGAAAGCCGCGTTGATCAGCCCGACGAGCGCGGGAACATCGCCGTTCTGCGCTGTGCGGATCAAAATGCCTTCGCCAAACCGGAAAGATTTTGAGACTTGGGTCATGAAAACATTCGGCTAAAAATTCGGGAGCGATTGCTTCTGGTTTGCTTCCCCGTCTTTTCGCAATGACGCCTCTCCAGTTTCGCCCGTTGCACGAGGTTTCGCGTCCGCGGATGGCTTTGGCGACCAGAAATCAGGATCGCTGTCGAGAAATTCCCTGGACACGTGGGACGTCTCCGGGCTAATTGCGTAGAGGTTGCTCTCCGTGCTGGCGTAAGCATCGCGTGCAATTTGTTGCATGCGATCGAAGCCCACATCGCCTTCGGCTTCACGGAGCTTCGGTGCGCGGGCGAGATAGACGTCGTTTTCTTTCAGCGCGCGCATCGGAACGAAAACAAGGAAGGCAGGCGAAGGCATCCCCACGTTCGCCTGATAGACCACCCATGGCATGTCCGCGTCGATTTTTTCGTAGGCCGCGCTGAGAAGCTTGAAGGACTCGACGAACTCGCTTTCATGGCCGGGCTGAACACGCACTTCGAGGACGCGCATGAAGCGAGCTTTTGATAGATCGATGCGGTTCACGCGGTAGCCCAAATCATCGCGCCGAACAGCGATGATCGTACTCTCGCTCGATTCAAGCTCCCGGATTTGCTCCTGCAGATGAGCAAGTTGAGGGTGGGATGCAAACAGTTGTGCCCAGACAACCGAGGCGTTGTCCACCTGCTCGAAGGAATCAAATGGATCGAAAGAGAGCGCCTCCGTCGGGCCGGTGATGGATTGCAGATCGATCCAGGAGTTGGGGACGTCCAAGCGGTTGCAGGCATGCACTACGGAAGCTTCAAGCTTTTGCCGAGCGTTTTCGCTGCCAAATTTGAATTGCTGGTGAACGAGAAGAAGAAGTTTTGGAGGCGCGGAGGCCGTGCTCGCCGGTTTTTGGGCCTGTGCCGCCCCGATCGCGACGTGCGCCATCAGGAGCAGAATCATTCCCCGAGAGGGCTTTGTGCTTTTCATGTGGGCAACCTCCAGAGGGCGAAAAGCGGCGGTGCTACGCCGCATGGTGAGCCCGACCGTTGCTTAACCGAGCGCAGCCTTTCCGTTGAATCGCGCCGCTGAGCCCAGCTCTTCTTCGATGCGGAGCAGTTGGTTGTACTTGGCGATTCGGTCGGTGCGCGAGGCAGAGCCTGTCTTAATCTGGCCAGCGCCCGTGGCAACGGCTAGATCGGCGATAAATGTGTCTTCGGTCTCGCCCGAACGATGCGAAATGATGGACCTGTAGCCGGCTTTGCGCGCCATCTCTATGGCGTCGATGGTTTCGGTAACCGTCCCGATCTGATTCAGCTTGATCAAAATGGCGTTGGCGATTCCTTCTCTAATGCCACGAGCAAAAATCTCCGTATTGGTCACGAAAATATCGTCGCCAACCAGCTGAATCCGCTTGGCCGATGATTTCAAGCCAACCTTATGCGTCAGACGCTTCCAGCCAGGCCAGTCTTCTTCCCCCATGCCGTCCTCGAGCGAAACGATGGGATACTTCTCGATCCAGTTCGTCCAGTATTCGACCATCTCATCTGGCGAGTGCGCGGATTTATCCGACTTCTTGAACACATATTTCCCGCTGGCTTTGTCGTAGAATTCGCTGGCCGCCGGATCGAGCGCGATGCTGATCTGTTCGCCGGGCTTATATCCCGCCGAGGTGATTGCTTCGAGAACGATCTGAATCGCTTCCTCGTTAGATTTGCAACTCGGCGCGAAACCGCCTTCGTCCCCCACCGCGGTCGAATACCCGTGCTTTTTTAGCGCCGCTTTCAGCGAATGAAATACTTCGACGCCCCACCGTAAAGCCTCCGAAAAGCTAGGTGCACCGATGGGCATGACCATAAATTCCTGAAAATCGACGGAGCTATCCGCATGAGCGCCGCCGTTCAAAATGTTCATCATCGGAACAGGGAGGAGATTCGCGTTCTTATCCGTAGAATAGTGCGCGAGATATTTGTAAAGGTGGAGATTCTGCGCAGCCGCAGCGCCGCGCGCAGCCGCCATGGATACAGCGAGGATTGCATTGGCGCCCAGGCGGGACTTGGTGGGCGTGCCGTCCAGTTCGATCATGCGCTTATCGAGAGCGCGCTGATCTCCGGCGTCAAGTCCCACAACGGCCCGGGCTATTTCGCCGTTGACGTTCGCTACGGCCTTCAGGACGCCCTTACCGAGAAACCGCGATTTGTCGCCGTCGCGCAGCTCCAGGGCCTCGTGTTCTCCGGTTGACGCACCGGAAGGCACCGCGGCACGGCCTCTCGCGCCTGTGCCGACATACACGTCGGCTTCCACCGTGGGATTCCCGCGCGAGTCGATCACCTGGCGGGCGTTGACGCGAGTGATATTCGTGGACATGTCTGTTGGTTCTCCTGAGTAAATGCGAATTAATGATTTTACAGAAATTCCCGTCCAAGGCACAGAGGCGCGGAAAACCGGTGATGGACGGGTTGAATTGGCCGCTGGCTCGGCTTCTATGCGGTTTCCGGTTCTTCGATGAGCGATTCCTGCCGAACGACGACCACGATTCCCGAATCTGTGACGTGGAATCGGCGCCGGTCGGCTTCCATATCAAAGCCAATCTCCGTGCGTTCCGGAAGGCTGACGTGCCGATCGATGATGGCGCGGCGAATGCGAGAGTGGCGGCCAATATTCACATGGTTGTACATGATCGAGTCCGTGACCTCACAGTAGCTGTTGACGCGGACATTATTTCCGATGACGCAGCGCTGCACTCGTCCGCCGGAAATCACCGAACCGCCTGCCACGATGGAATCAAGCGCCACGCCCATCCGTTCCGGATCAGCAAACACGAATTTTGCCGGGGGATACTGGTGCTGCCAGGTGCGCAGCGGCCAATGGCTGTCATACAAATTGAAAACGGGCGACACGCTGACCAGGTCCATGTTGGCCTCGTAATAGGCGTCGAGCGTGCCGACGTCTCGCCAGTATAGTGCGTCCTTCTGGTTCTCATCTACGAAGTTGTAAGCAAAGACGCGATGCTTCGAAATAATGCGCGGGAGTATGTCCTTGCCGAAGTCGTGGCTCGATTTCGGATCCTCGGAATCGGCAAGAAGTATGGGGATCATCAGTTGCGTATTGAAAATGTAGATCCCCATCGAGGCGTTGCAATTCCCCGGATGATGGGGGGACTGTTTGGGTTCGGCTGGCTTTTCTTCAAAACCCATGATGCGCCAGTCCCTATCCACTTCAATAACGCCGAATTGCCGGGCCGCCAGCATCACGGGAAATTGGATAGTGGCAACCGTCACATCCGCGCTTGAGTCCACGTGCTGCTGCAGCATCTTGGCGTAATTCATTTTGTAGATGTGGTCGCCGGAAAGGATGAACACATATTTCGAGCGCTCGCTGCCGATCGAGTAGATGTTCTGATAGACCGCATCGGCCGTGCCCTGGTACCACTCTTTCGAAACGCGCATCTGCGGCGTAAGCAATTCGATGTAATCACCGAGCCCCGCCAGCGGTGACCATCCCGCCCGGATATGCCGGTTGAGGCTCAGCGCTTTGTATTGCGTGAGAACGAAGACACGTCGCAAATCGGAATTGATGCAGTTAGACAGCGTAATGTCGATAATGCGGTATAACCCGCCGAATGGGACGGCAGGCTTGGCGCGGTCGCGCGTCAGGGGCCATAGCCGTTCGCCCTGTCCCCCAGCGAGGAGTACTCCGATGGCATCGCTCATCGCAGACATTGCTGGCCTCCGGACACGCTTCTGAGAAGCGGCCCATTCTAACAGCACAGGTAAGGCGGAGTACAAGAGAAGCGGACATAACGGGCGAGCTTCTGATTAGTGCGCATACCAGGACGTAGCCCGCCAGCTGTTTCTCCTCCTCATCGGAGTTGCTATGGAGATCTCCGGTAAGCGGGTCCTCAGACAGGGTTGTTTGCGCCTTGGCAAGCACTTTTTGAGTGTATAATCCGGGGCATTCGCTCCTGGATAGGTGGCTCTTGACTCCTGCGCAAACTCCGAACCTTTGGGTTCCCGTCTGTTGCGAGCGCGTTATGCGCTACAACATGTTCATTCAACAGGGCGGAGCCGCCTACGGTGCACTGGTCTGCTCAGTCTGCAGTAAGCACGTCACGTTCGAGCTCGAACAGCAAGCCGACTTGTCCGCCTACGGAGAAGGCTCCCGCGTCCTTAGCATGCTCGGTGCTCCGAAGCCACCAAATGTGGCGCGCCCAAAACCGGCGGGGGATTCCGATTTGAGCGACCAAACCCTTTGATCTGGATCGTCGCTTTCCGAAGCGCGGACTAATCCATGATTGACCAGAGCATCTCTCACTTTCGTATCCTGGAGAAACTCGGTGCTGGCGGAATGGGTGTGGTCTACAAGGCCCTTGACACGCGCCTCGACCGCCCCGTCGCCCTGAAATTTCTGCCTGAAAACATGGTGCAGGACCCGCAGGCTCTCGAACGTTTTCGCCGCGAAGCCCACGCCGCTTCTGCTTTGAACCATCCCGGCATCTGCACCATCTACGACATTGGCGAACAGGATCATCGGCCTTTCATCGCCATGGAATTCATCGACGGCGAAACCCTCCGCCAACACATCCACGGCCAGCCTCTTACAATCGAGCAGATCCTCGAACTTGGAATTCAAATTGCCGATGCTCTCGACGCCGCCCACACCGAAGGCATCATCCACAGGGACATCAAACCTTCCAACATCTTCGTCACCAAACGCGGAAAAGCCAAGGTTCTCGATTTCGGTTTGGCCAAGCTCATTGCGAAGGATTTGATGTCTCTGAATCCCGAGGATTCCTCATCAACGGCACCTCAGGAATCCTTGTCCATCGTCGGCATTATCAGCGGCACTCCCGCTTATATGTCCCCGGAGCAAGTTCGCGGCGACGACCTCGACAGCCGCACCGATATTTTCGCTCTTGGTCTGCTGCTGTATGAAATGGCAACCGGCCGCCAGGCATTCAGCGGCAGAACCGGTGGCGCAATCATCGAATCCATTCTCACGCGCACTCCCACGTCCGTTCGAACGTTGAATCCTCAGATTCCCCTGCAGCTCGAGGAAATCATCAACAAGTGCCTAAATAAGGACAGAAACCTTCGCTACCCAACCGCCGCGGCCATCCGTTCCGATTTGCAGCAGCTAAAGCGGGTTTCCGAGTCGGGCCAAATCACTTCATCTCCCGCGTTCGTCTCAACCGCCATACCCGCAAAACCCGTTTCCGTGCGTATCTTCGGTTGGAAAGTAGCAGCCGGAGCCGCACTCCTCGTCGCCCTCCTTGCTTCCGCTGGCTGGTTCTACAACATGCGCCGCGCCCAAGCCTTGACCCAGATGGACACCATCGTTCTCGCGGACTTCATCAACAAGACCGGCGACCCCATCTTTGAAGACACCCTCCGCCAGGGTCTTGCTGCGCAGCTCCAGCAATCTCCCTTCCTGAGCCTGGTTTCCGAGCAGCGGATCCAACAAACTCTGCGGCTCATGGGCCAGCCGCTCGACGGCAAGCTTTCCCCCGCGATTGCTGGCGATCTCTGCCAGCGTGCCGGAAGCAAGGCGTACCTGAGCGGTTCCATCTCCACCCTGGGCAGCAAGTACGTCATCGGCGTAAACGCCGTGAATTGCCGTACCGGCGATTACCTCGTCCAGGAACAGGTGACTGCCGATGGCAAAGAAAACGTGCTGAAGGCGCTCGGTGAAGCTTCCACGAAGCTCCGCGAAAGACTCGGAGAATCCCTCAAAACCGTCCAGAAGCTAGATACTCCCATCGAGCAAGCAACCACACCCTCACTTGAAGCGCTCCAGGCCTATAGCCTCGGGCGTAAAACCATGCAGGGCAAATCCGACTACACCGCCGCCGTGCCCCTCTTCAAGCGCGCCATCCAGCACGATCAAAATTTCGCCATGGCCTACGCCGTCCTCGGTACCGACTATCACAACATGGGCGAGAAAATTCTCTCCGCCGAAGTCACACGGAAAGCCTACGAACTCCGCTCCCGCGTCAGCGAATGGGAGCGCTTCTACATCGAATCCCACTACCATCACTTCGTCACCGGCGACCTCGAAAAAGCCCGCGAGGACTACGAACTCTGGTCGCAAATCTACCCCCGCGAACCAGTGCCAGCCATCAATCTTGGTGTCGTCTACCAAACTCTCGGCCTCTACGAAAGATCTCTCACGGAATTCCGCGAAGCCCACCGCCTCGCTCCCACGGAAAGCCTCAATTTCGATAATCTTGTTCTCGGTTACATTCATTTGAGCCGTCTAGCCGAAGCCCGCTACGTTGCGGACCAAGCCCTCTCAAAAAATCTCGATTCGTCTGATCTGCACCTCTACCTCTATGAGCTCGCCTTCTTGAAGAAGGACGCCCCGGGGATGGCGCAGCAGGTTTCCTGGGCACACGACAGGCCCGGAAAAACAAACGCCCTGCTGTCGATGGAAGCCAGCACGGCCGCCTATTTCGGCAGGCTCTCCGCCGCTCGCGATCTCTCCCGCCAGGCCGCAACCTCCGCGGGTCAAGCCGGCGCCAAAGAATTAGCAACAGGATGCGAAGCGGCCGCCGCGTTGTGGGAAGCTCTCTATGGAAACACCGCAGCCGCGCGTCAGCATTCCTCCGCCGCAATGGCGAAGTCCGACGGCCGCGACGCTCAGTTCGCCGCCGCCCTTGCGCTCGCTTTCGTTGGCGATTCCGCGCGTGCTCGCATGCTTTCAGACGATTTGGCCGAGCGCTTTCCCGAGGATACCATCGTCCGCCTCAACTACGTCCCCACGGTTCGCGCCCAGCTTGCTCTTGGTGCCTCCGATGGAGCACCAAAAGCTCTCGATATACTCTCTGTCGCCTCGCCCTTCGAACGAGGCATCTCCGGCAGTAACGCCTTCTGGGCCAACCTCTATCCCATCTATGTTCGCGGCGAAGCTTACCTCGCATCTCATCAAGGCGCTGAAGCCGCAGCCGAGTTTCAGAAAATTCTCGATTGGCCTGGCGTCGCCCTCAACGAACCCGTTGCGGCACTTGCCCCTCTTGGACTCGCCCGGGCTTACGCCCTCGCGGGAGACGCGCTCAAGTCCCGAGCCGCATATCAGGATTTCCTAACCCTCTGGAAAGACGCCGACCCTGACATTCCCGTTCTCATCACGGCCAAATCTGAGTACGCAAAGTTGAAATAGCCGTTTGAATTTCTTGAGCAGGTTGGCGGAGATGGTTAGCTTCCCCGACGTTAAAATACGCACCACTGGGTGATGAAGGCGCCGAGAAATGTACGGGCGCGAATCTGCGCAAATTCTGGTATATACTTGAAAAATAGCTCAGTAACTACAGGGATACTAAGGCGCCCCCTTTTTCAGCCTTCTGCAAAGATTCCTTGACTTCCATGCCCGCAATTGATTAGAAGATGCCAGCTACCTCATCAGGGTGAGTCCACAACGGACAATGGTGCGCAAGTCAGAATGTGATCCATGGAGCGCCTATTTCTATAGCGCTTTGTGGGAATTTGAATCTAGACGACGTCACCGGTGTGCGTGACGCGCAGTGATTGGCATGCGATAATGACCTGGGGCGGTGTTCGAACGAAGCAGTGCCACCGCGTGTATCCAATCCGAACCGGATTGGGGGTGAATGTAAAAGTGGCTGAAGTCATTATCCAGGAAAGTGAGTCTCTGGAAAATGCCCTGCGCCGTTTCAAGCGCAAGGTGCAACAGGAAGATATCATCAAGGAAATCAAGAAGCACAGCTTCTATATGAAGCCCGGCGAGAAGCGCCGAGCCAAGGAAGCCCTTTCGCGGAAGCGACTGCGCAAGAAGCAGCGGCGAGAAGCGGACTAACCTCCGCCTCGCTGCATCTCAGCGCCGCACTTCCGTGATTTAGACCCCGGTTAGGCAGAGACGTTGGGTTTCTGTTGCAGCTTCGCATACTCAGGCCCAAGGGACCCCAGCCCGGTACCCCCGGACTACAGGTTTCGCCACAATACTTGGCCCACAGCGCGAACTGTGCCCATCCCCCTGCCTGACTCGGGCAAGGGGAGAGCGGCTCATGGAATACCACGACAGAGTCCTGAAGTGTGCGGAGTGCGGCGCTGAATTTGTTTTTACTGCCGGCGAACAGATGTTTTTCGCCGACAAAGGTTTCAAGAACGAGCCGAAGAGGTGCAAAGGTTGCAAGGCCAAGCGCGCCGAAGGCGGCGGAGGCGGTAACTCCTCGCAGATGCGCTCGGAAACGAAGACGACGTGCTCGCAGTGTGGAAAGGAGACGACAGTTCCCTTCCGGCCCACGCAGGGACGGCCAGTCTTTTGCCGCGAATGCTTCCAGCAGCGGCGCGCTCTGGGCGCGGCGTGACGCGCTGGATCGAAGTCGGAGGGTAGCATCCGTAGTAGCGCCAATGGAATAGTGCACCCGGTGGGACGGTCATTCGTGTCTGTCCCATTTTGTTTTGCCGGTTGCTGTCACTTTGTCCTGTCACTTTGTCCTTGACAAATGTTATCCCTCATATATGCTAAGCATTAGGTAAGACTGTCATCAGATCCAGCGGCGCCAGCATCCCCGGCTGGCGTTTTTTGCTTTTCGGAGGCTGCTTTTCGGCGTAAATCTTTTATTCGCAACACTTACGAAACACAACCGACGGTTTGCATAATTTTAGTGCAACATTCGCACGCGCAAGCTATTTAGAATCAACACTTACAAAAGTGTATCAAAACAAATGACTTTAACTCCCTCTAGAATGAACACTTATGCAAAACCCAGGGGGCAGTCCCCCCGTTAACGCGAGAAAGCCTCCAGCGTCCGAACTCGACAATGGGTGTATTTTTCCTGCCTGCGGGGTATGATACCGCCTGAGAAGTCCCCAGTAAGACTATGTCCATCCGGAGGGCCACCCCATGGCTCACCGCTTCACCATCGGTGTCGAAGAAGAATTCCAGATCATTGACCCCGCAACCTGCGCGCTTCGCTCACATGTCATGCAGCTTGTTTCCGCCGCTTCTCCTGACATCGTTGACCAGGTTAAACACGAAATGCACCAATCCATCGTGGAGACCGGCACAAAAATCTGCGAAAACGTCGGCGAGTTGCGCATCGAAATGCACCGTACGCGGGGCGAGCTCGTGGCTGCAGCAGAACGCGTGGGTTTGCAGGTTGCCGCCGCCGGCACCCACCCATTTTCCAGCTGGATTGACCAGGTCATCTCGCCGGGCGAACGCTACGAACACATCGTCGAGGAACTCCAGCAACTCGCCCGCTCTCTCTTGATTTTCGGCATGCACGTTCACGTTGCTATGCCGGACAAGCAGACCACCATCGACATGATGAACATGGTCCGCTATTTTTTGCCCCATCTGCTCGCGCTATCGACGAGCTCCCCTTTCTGGATGGGACGTAACACCGGATTGAAATCCTACCGCACCACTGTCTTCCGCCGCTTCCCGCGCACGGGCATCCCCGAACAGTTCGAATCGTGGAGCGCTTACGAAGACTTCGTGAATCTTCTCGTAAGATTAAACTGTATCGACAACGGGAAAAAAATCTGGTGGGATGTGCGGCCGCATCCGATGTTCGGTACTCTCGAGTTTCGCATGTTCGATGTAACGACGAAGGTCGAGGAAGCCGTTTCCATCGCGGCACTCACGCAAGCTATCATCGTCAAGCTACACCGCCTTTACGAGCGCAATCAGAGCTACCGTCTTTACCCGCGCGCCTTGATTGAAGAAAACAAATGGCGCGCCGCTCGCTACGGTATCGAAGGCAAATTGATTGATTTCGGCAAAGAAGCAGAAGTCCCCATGCGCGAGCTTGCGCATGAGTTGCTTGAGTTCGTGGATGACGTCCTCGACGATCTCGGAAGCCGCAGCGCCGTCGAATACATTCATACGATTCTCAAGGATGGCACCAGCGCGGAACGTCAAATACGCGTCTATCAGCAAACAGGCGATCTGAAGGCGGTCGTACGACATCTGGTATCGGAAACGCGCGGCGTCACCGAACCACGGGCTTCATCGGCTCACGCGATTAATTAGAATCGTCAGCAAAGCATCAAGTCTCCAGTTCACCTGTCAGGAGCGACAGCATGAAGAAAGTTGGCCTTCTCTGTGGGCGTGAATACAGTTTTCCTCCGGCCTTTATCGTGCGCGTCAATGAGCTCGGAAAGAAAGACGGCGTAGCCGCGGAATTCGTGAAACTGGGCGGAACGCGGATGGGTGAACTCTCCGGATACCGCGTGATTGTGGACCGCATTTCGCATGAAGTCGAATATTACCGCGGCTATCTCAAGCATGCCGTCCTCCAGGGAACTTACGTCATCAATAACCCGTTCTGGTGGACGGCCGACGACAAATTTTTCAATTATGCCGTGGCTTCGAAACTCGGCCTGGCCATCCCGAAAACAGTTCTCTTGCCCCAAAAGGGATATCCCAGCGACGTGGACATCACTTCAGAATCACTCCACAACCTGGAATATCCGGTCGACTGGGATGGCCTTCTTGATTACGTCGGCCGCCCCGCCATTCTCAAACCCTTTTCCGGGGGCGGATGGAAGCACGTCTACAAAGTCCACAATAAAGAAGAACTTCTCGCCGCTTATGACAAAACCTCGCCCTATTGCATGACTCTCCAGGAGTTCATCGACTTTACGCAATACGTCCGCTGCTTCACCTTTGGAAAATCCGATATTCTGCCAGTCCACTACGATCCCAAGGAACGGAAGTACCACGTCGATCACAACTATTTAACTTCTGAGCTAGGCGCCCGTGTAGTTAGAGACGCCCAAACCATCAATCAAGCTCTCGGGTACGAGATGAATACCATTGAGTTTGCGGTCAAGGACGGAATTCCTTACGCAATCGATTTCCTGAATCCTGCCCCCGACTTCGAACGCGACCGCATTACCGAATTTTATTTCGAGCACGTCGTCGACAAGATGGCCCGTCTGGTCATCGACCGGGCTCTGCATGGAGATGCTTCCAATCCGTGGCCACGATGGGAAGGGATGCTGGGCGTTGGCGCGGCCAGTGGATTCACCGGCGCGCCCAAGAGCATAGCCGCGGGCCAATCATTGGCGCCCGGTATCTCTGCTGGAACGACAGGACTCAAAACAAAATGACCGGCGCCGCCACACCATCGGTAGCCCCTCGCGATCCTGCCGCAGAGTGGAACGACATTCTGAAAGCTACGCTCCTGCGGGTTCCCTCCCTCCCGGAAGACTTGGTTAAAAGACTGCGCCGCGCAAACCTCACTTTCGGCGACCGCGTCCACTGCCCCTTCCTGCGTCCGTTTTTTCTCTCGCCGGAAGAGGAAGAGCGAGTGCGCACGGTGGCGGAAACCATCGCCGACCTCGGCGAGCGCATCGTGACCGCCGCGCTTGAAGACAAGCATCTTTTTGCGCAGTTTCATTTGCGCCCCGAAGAAGAACGCTTGGCCCGCCTCCCGGTCGCCTACGGTCGCGCCAGCACCGCGTCTCGTCTTGATGCTTTCCTCCTTCCCGATTCGCTCAAGTTCGCCGAATACAACGGAGAATCCCCAGCAGGCGCCGGGTACGCGGAAACTCTTGCCGAAATCTTTCGCGAGCTTCCGGTCATGGCGAAATTCGCGCAATATTATTCAATTCATAGTTATCCACTGAGCGCAAAGCTCCTCGATGCCCTGGTGATAAGCTATAAGGACTGGGGCGGCTCGGCCAGTCCTCCGCAAATTGCCATTGTGGATTGGGAGGAAGTTCCCACGTGGAGCGAATTCGAGATTCTGAAAGCTCGTTTTGAAAAACTGGGTGTCCCCACGGTCATCGCAGATCCGCGCGAACTCCGGTTCGATGGCCAACGGCTTTTCACCCACGGCAAAAAGATCGATCTTGTTTACCGCCGCGTCCTGATCAATGACATCGTGGCCAAACCTGCGGAGTGTGCGGCCCTCGTGAAAGCCTACACGGCCAATGCCGTCTGCGTGGCCAACACGTTTCGTTGCAAAATTCCGCACGTGAAGGCATTTTTCGCCGTCCTCACCGACGAACAAAACGGCGGGCTGTTTTCTCACGACGAACGCGAACTTATTCGGCGCCATATCCCGTGGACGCGCGTGGTGGCCGATGTAAAAACCGCGCATTATGGCCAAACAATAGAGCTACTCGCCTTCATCGCCAAAGAGCGCGAAAACCTGGTCCTCAAGCCCAGCGACGAATACGGGGGCTCCGGCGTGACTCTGGGCTGGGAAACCAACGAAGCCGAGTGGGATGCCGCGATTGGCCGCGCGCTCTCTGCAAAAAACGGCGCCTGGATCGTCCAGGAACGCATCCCCATTCGCCGCGAAATATTTCCCTACATCGCCGATGTTGGCAGAGTGGATTACCGCGACATGCTCGTCGATTTCGCGCCCTATCTCTTCCAGGGAAAAGTCTGCGGCTTCCTGACCCGCCTCAGCGCCACCGGCCTCGCCAACGTCACTAGCGGCGGCGGCCAAGTCCCAGCCTTCCGCGTGAGCCCGCGAGCGGCTTAGTGGCTATCGCCGGAGTCTTGGGCCCGTATTGGCCTATTTCTAAGACGGCGACCACGGTCAGCAGTGCCTCTTCAAATTTCCGCCCATTCTTGTAAGATTGAAAGATGTACTTTGGCCTCCCAGACCCGGAGTTGATGCCCGGCGCTAGAAACGCCGTGGAAACTTGCCTCAGTGTCCGCCCTGGGGAGCACGTCGCTCTTATCGCCGATGAAGCCAGCCGCTCTGTCGCCGCTAGCATTGCCGCTGCCATCGAAGACCGCCAAGCGAAATACTCAGGATTGCTTCTGGAAGATTTTGGTCCTCGTCCCATGATAGCGGCCCCACCGGCCGTCCTCGAAGCACTCGAAACCGCCGATGCTGGCGTCATGTGCATGACGCCACAACCCGGTGAACTCGGCGCGCGCATGGCCATCGTCCGCGTCGTCGAGCGCCGACAAATCCGTTACGCCCACATGGTCGGCGTCACTCCAGAAATCATGCGGCAAGGCATGCGCGCCGATTACCGCATGGTGGACCGCCTCAGCGACAAGCTCCGCGAACGTATGCTTCGCGCGGAAACGCTCACCGTGAAGACCGAAGCGGGCACATCGTTCGCCGCCCACTTCGATCGCGGCCTGGACTGGGTAAAAACAAGCGGCCTTATCAGCCCGCGTTACTGGTCCAATCTGCCGGCAGGCGAAGTTTTCACGACTCCTGCCACGGTAGACGGCACCTTTGTCTGTGACGCCACGGCCGGCGATCATTTCAACGGCAAGTACGGCGACCTGCAAACGACGCCCCTCGTCCTGAAAATCGAAGGCGCCCGGCTCACCGGCGTCGATTGCGCGCGCAAAGATCTCGAAGAGGAATTTTGGCAGTACTGCCACACGGACGAAAATAGCGACCGCGTCGGCGAACTCGCCTTCGGAACCAACCTAGGCCTATCCTCGATGATAGGCATCCTTTTGCAGGACGAAAAATTTCCCGGCGTCCACATTGCTTTCGGCGACCCTTACGGCAGCCAGACCCACGCCGACTGGAAATCGAAAACGCACGTCGACGTCCTCACTCGTAACTGCGACGTGTGGATCGACGACGATCAAGTAATCTCCAAAGGCCACTATCAGCTCGCCCACCTCGGCCTGGCCTAGACTCGCAATCTCTTGTACCCCCGTTAATCGGCGTTCCGCAGCTTTGATTCCTCTCGGCCCGCACGCGCCATTCCTATTTCGTTCCCGGATACGCACTCTCGAAAACATATTTTCCCGATCCCACTTCCAGCATCACGGCGTCTTGCATTTGTCGCGTCCGTGAAATATCCGTTCGTCCTTCCAGCGGTTTTCCTCCTTCGCTCACTTCGGCCAACTTTGCGTTTGGCACTCGCACTGTCGCCGTCGTATTCGCCGGAATTTCAATCTTCAACGTCATCTTCCCGTCCGCAATCTTCCAACCCGACGCCACCAGCCCATACATGCTCTCCACCGAAGTGCTGGCCCTCGTCAATCCCCCGCCCGGCCGCGGCTCTATCAAAATATGTTTGTACCCCGGCGATGCCTCATCCAACTCAAGCCCCGCCACCACGCGATACATCCAGTCTCCAATCGCCCCATATGCATAATGATTAAACGAATTCATTCCCACATCCTGAAAACTCCCATCCGGCTTCTGCCCGTCCCATCTCTCCCAAATCGTTGTCGCGCCCTGTGTCACCGGGTACAACCACGACGGGTACTCCGTCCGGTTCAGCAGCATGTACGCCTCATCCAAATATCCGTAATCGCTCAGCGCTTTGCACAATACCGGCGTCCCCAAAAATCCCGTCGTCAAGTGCTTAAATTTTCTCACGTCTTCCGCCAGCCGCGCTGCCGCCCTGGCCCGCATCGCCTCCGGCAACAAATCAAACTCCAGCGCCAGCGCATACGCCGTCTGCGTATCCGACGACAACCTCCCATTCGGCGTCACGAACTCTTTCACAAACGCCGCCCGAATTTTCTCTTCCAGCCCCGCATACGCGGCCGCATCCTCGTTCTTCCCCAACACCTTCGCCGTCTTCGCCAGCAACTCCGTTGACCGCGCAAAATACGCGGTCTGCAAAAAATCCTTTGCCGTAGTCGCTCCCGGATAATCCGCACTTGTCGTCGCAAACGCCAGCCAATCCCCAAAACTGAATCCGTTGCTCCAGATATATTTCTCCCCAGCCTGCCGCCGCATGTACTCCACCCACGCCTTCATGCTCGGGTACTGCTCCTCCAAAATCCGCTTATCCCCAAACGCCTGGTACATCGTCCACGGCAACACCACCGCCACGTCCGCCCATCCCGCCGACGCCGACGCCCCTTTCCGCGTATCATGCGTCAACGCGTTCGGAATCACGAATGGCACCGCGCCGTCATCTTCCTGGTCCAGCGCCACGTCTTTTAGCCACTTCGTGTAAAACCCCGCCGTATCAAAATTGAACGACGCCGTCGGCGCGAAAGCCTGCGCATCTCCGGTCCAGCCCAGCCGTTCGTCGCGCTGCGGACAATCCGTCGGCACATCCACAAAATTCCCCTTCTGTCCCCAAATAATGTTGTGTTCCAACTGGTTCAGCAGGGAACTCGAGCTTTCAAACGTCCCCGTCCTTTCCATCGCCGAATGCACCACCTCGCCCGTAAAATCCTCCGGCTTCACTTCACCCGGCCATCCGCTCACCGCGACATACCGGAATCCTTGAAATGTGAAATGCGGCTCAAACGTTTCCGTCCCAGCGCCTTTGCTGCTATACCGAATCGCTTCTTTCGCGGAACGCAGATTGGCGGTATAGAAATTTCCCTCTTTGTCCAGTACCTCCGCGTGCCGCAACGTAACCGTCGTGCCCGCCGGCGCGTTCAGGCGAAACTTTATCCAGCCCACCATGTTCTGTCCCATATCAAGGACCGTGTCCCCCGCTGGCGTTCGGAACACTTTCACCGGTTTGATCTCTTCGACCTCTTTCACGGCGGGTCCCGCGGGCGCCACGAGCTTCGCCTTCGGCGCCTCCACAACCGTCACACCTTTCCACTCGCTGTCCTTGTATCCTGCCTCATTCCAGCCGGCACGCTCCAGCCGCGCGTCGTAGACCTCTCCGTTATAAATGTCCGACTCCAACACCGCGCCCGTCGCCGCTTTCCATTTGTCGTTGCTGCCCACAAGCTCTTGCTTCCCGTCCGTGTACGTAATCACCAGTTGCGCAAGCAACCCCAATTTCTTTCCGTAGCTGTTTCGTTTGTTATCCCACGCTAATCTTCCGCGAAACCATCCATCGCCCAGCATCGCGCCGATGCAGTTGTCTCCGCTTTTCAGCAGGCTGGCCACATCGTATGTCTGATACTGGTAGCGAAAATCGTAAGCGGTCCACCCCGGCGTGAAGTACTGGTCGCCCACGCGCTTCCCGTTCAAGGACAACTCGTAGAGCCCCATCGCCGTCGCATAGAGACGCGCGCGTTCGACCTTCTTTTTCACCGCAAACTCACTTCGCAAGATTGGCGCCGGATTCGATTTCGTCTCATCCTCCAAAAGATCCGGCCTAATCCATTTGGCCTTCCAATCCGCGGCTTCAAGGAGCCCCATCTCCCACCGTGCCGTTTTGCTCCACTCCGACAAATGCCCATGATTATCCGCCACGCGCACCTGCCAGTAATAAATCCGCGCGCTCTCGACCGCCGGCCCGCCATACTCCACCTGAATCGACGCATCCGACGCCTGCTTCCCGCTTTCCCAAATCACTTTCCCTTTCGCCAACCCCGCCTCCGATGTGGCGACCCGCACCTCGTAGCTTGTCTGCATCACTCTTTTTTCCGCACTCACCAATTCCCAGCTCAGTCGTGGCTTCCTCACATCAATCCCCAAAGGATCGACCTTGTATTCGCAGCGCAGATTCGTTACCGCCAGCGCAGTTTCCTTTTGCGCGGCGAGGGCAAGCGGGGAAAGAACAACCCCCAAGCACGCCAGCACCGCTGCCATCCCACAACCTATCACCGCCATCTTCCGTTTCACTCGCTTCCTCCTCGACTGCATCATCTCGCTAGCCCCTCCCGCTACCATACATACGTTCCTACGGCTCCCTGGTTCAGCGTTGTCTTGAAGGACTTGTCGTGGTATCGAACATCGAAGTCTTGCGATGCCTTCCCATCATTCACAACGATCAATACGACCTTCCGGCCTGGCGCTTTAAACGCCACATTCGGTAGTGTCGCCGTAGGACTGGAACCGATCCGCACCGATCCCGGCCGTACAAATTTTGAGAAGTGTGCCATCGCATAGTACGCCAGGTTCCGCGTGATTTCATTTCCATCGATGGTCACCGCCCCCTGGCAGATCGGGCATCCTCCGTTATCAGTATGCGGTTCAAATTTGGAGTTGGCGGCGAGATTCCATAGCAGCACGTTGCGGCTCCAGTTCTGAAGCGCACCGATAAATGTTCCTTCAACAGGTTTCCCGATCGAGATTCTTGCGCTCTCTGTCGGCTCAACCGCCATGTACTCGGTGAAGTATAGATTCTTGCCTGGAAATGCGTCGTGCACTCGAGACATCGCCTCAATCTGTCCCTCATATAGATGAAAGCCAGATCCGGCCACGTACTGATATGCGAGCGGGTCGCTGAGAATCGAGATCGCATAATCGGGGACATTGCAATTGTGGTCGTAGAGAATAATCTTGGTGCGTAACCTCGCTTCCCTAAACGCTGGTCCCAAGTAATCTTTGATGAATCGCGCCTCCTCTTCCGCTGGCATCAGCATGCTCGGCGTATTCTTGTCGTTCAACGGTTCATTCTGGATGGTGATCGCAGCGATCCTGATGCCTTCTGCCTCCATCCCCTGGATGTACTTCACAAAATACTTTGCGTAGGTGCCATAGTTTTCCGCCTTTAGTTTTCCTCCTTTCGAGTTGACATTCGTCTTCATCCAAGCGGGCGCCGACCACGGCGACCCCAGTATTTCGATCTTTGGATTTATAGCCAGAATCTCTTTCAAAATAGGGATAACTTCCGCGCGATCCGGATCCATACTAAATTTGGCCAGCTCAGGATCGGTCTGACCCACTGGCATGTCGTCGTAGGAATAAACATGATCGTTCAAGTCCGAGGAACCGATGCTGATTCTCAGATAACTTATGCCTATGTCCTTGTCGTCCGCGCCAAAGAGCTCCCGGAGCAGGGCGGCCCTCTTTGCCGCGTCCATGTGCGCAAGGTGCTGTGCGCTGCCCCCGGTCAGCGCAAACCCAAACCCGTCAACAGTCTGAAATCTCTGATGGTCATCGATCTCAATCGTGGAGCCGTGCGTGGTGTCCTGAGTCTTGGCCTTAGAAAAGTGCAGAACCGCTCGTTGTTCTTCGAACAGCGCCGACTTGTCGGCATTCGTCAGCCAGAGCTGAACATCCCCGCCTTCCTGCCCGCGCAGCGACGCGGGCGCATTCCCCGACAAACAAACCAGTAAACCGACAATAATTCCTAACTTCATGCCGCCCCCGTGATCTCTCCCGGATTATCGCGATGAAGTACATCTGAGTCGTGGACGAGCATGCCAACTCCTCACGGTTTTTCAGGGATTGCTCTAAAACAGGCGGGCTACATATTCGCGCATCTGATGCTTCCAGTAGGGCCAGTCGTGGCCGCCTTCCGGACCCCAGTTGTCCAGCGAATGCCGGATTCCCTTGCTCGAAAGAATCTCGGACAAGCGATACGTGGGGCCGCTGTTCTCCCACTGGCCGGTACCCGTGCTGAGGTGGATGTCGCACGAGGCAAGCTGCCCCAAAAGCCAGGGATCGCTCAGATTCGCCAGATAATCAACTGGATTATTGAAATAGAAATTGTCGTCGTACATCCCGTCCATAAAATTGCGAACGTCGTACACGCCGGACATCGCGAAGCAGCGCTTGATCACGTCGGGATGCTTAAAAAGAGAGTTGGCAGCGTGATACGCCCCGAAGGAAGCGCCCATCGTCGAAATCGCGATCCCGGGGCTTTGGCAATTGTCCCAGATGAAAGGAACGACCTCTTCTCTCAAGTACGAATCGAAGACGGATTGTACGTAACTGCGGTGAAATGGATGCGCGCCCTTGTTATAAAAACTAAGCCCGTTGATGGAATTGATGCTGAAGACTTTTATCTTTCCGCCGTCGATGAAATCGGCCAGAGCACCGATCATGCTCTGGCCTTCCAGTTCCGTCTCGTCGCCCGCGCTAGTTGGAAACCCGAGAATTGGCTGTCCCCAGTGGCCATGGACGATGACGCCGAGGTCAAGCCCCAGACGCGGAGAATGCCAGCGGTGATATTCGCGCTTCATCTTCTATTCCTCGCATGCCGTGCGGGGAGAGAGAGTATGCCAGCCCAGCCCGGATGGGGGCAATGGAATTGAACCGGGAATCTAGGGCCGTGCTCGGTGTATATTTGAACCAGCAAAATATTGCACACGGAGGCAAACTTCATGGCGACACCATCCACTACAAATCGACCTACGCCGGAACGCATTTTCATGACTATGAACGCGTTCCAACAGACCGAGGCATTGAAAACAGGAATTGAACTGGACATCTTCACGGCTATCGGATCCGGGGCGAACACTCCGACCCTTCTTGCCGCGAAGACCAGTGCTTCCGAGCGCGGACTTCGTATCCTGTGCGATTTCTTGACGATTATGGGTTTTCTAACTAAAGAAAACGGTTGTTACGCGCTCACTGAGGAGTCTGCCCTGTTCCTTGATCGGCGCTCGCCCGCTTGTCTAGCCAGTGTAACTGGGTTCCTCGCCAGCCCCTGGCATAAGAAAAATGTAGAAGCCTTAACAGGAGCAGTCCGCAAAGGGGGAACCGCTGGAGTGCAGGGAGACAATACTAAGCCCCAGGACGAAGTCTGGGTCGCATTCGCGAGATCGATGGCGCCTTTGACGATACCGGCAGCCAATTTTATCGCCGGACTCATCGGCGCTGCGGAAGGCAAACCCTGCAAAGTGTTGGATATCGCCGCAGGGCATGGAAACTACGGCATCACCATCGCTAAGAAGAATCCGAAAGCGCAAGTAGTCGCCGTGGATTGGCCTTCCGTGCTCGCCGTCGCAGTAGAGAATGCAAAAGCGGCCGGTGTGTCCGACCGTTACACCGCGCGTTCCGGAAGCGCCTTTGAGACGGACCTTGGCACGGGATACGACATTGTTCTGCTTACGAATATTTTCCACCACTTTGATCCGGCAACGTGCGAAAAATTGATGCGGCGCGTATTCGCAGCGCTCAAACCGGGAGGAATGGCCGTCACTCTCGAATTTGTTCCCAATGAAGACCGCGTGACTCCGCCGGCCGCTGCGGCGTTCAGCCTCAATATGCTTGTGGGGACCGACGCAGGGGATGCCTATACACTTGCAGAATATGAAAAAATGTTTGGCAACGCGGGCTTTACGAAAACTACTTTGCACCCCGTAACGGGAATGCCTCAGCAGGTGCTGATATCCGGAAAGCCAGAATGAAAAAGAAAAAAACATCCAAGAAAGTTCCAAGAAAAACTAGCTCGAAGCCGCCGCGCAATGCAGATAGAGATTTGCGCGAGCAGTTGGTCTACCTTCTAAAAGGCGGGGGCGCGCACGTTCATTTCATGGATGCCCTGGAAGGATTCCCCCCTGGGAAACACGGAACATACGCGAATGCCCTGCCGCATACAGGCTGGCAGCTGCTCGAGCATGTGCGTCTCGCCCAATGGGACATCGTGGACTTCAGCAAAAATTCTAAACATGTCTCCCCCGATTTTCCGGGAGGATACTGGCCAAAAACACCGGCGCCTGCCAATGAGAAGGCGTGGGAGGAAAGCGTGGCGGCATTCCAGCGCGACCTGCAGGAGATGGTTCATTTGGTGCAAGATCCGCGCACGGATCTTTTTGCCAAAATCCCCCACGGTCAAGGGCAAACGATTTTGCGTGAAGCCCTGGTACTCGCGGACCACAACGCCTACCACCTGGGTCAGCTCGTGGATCTGCGCCGTGCCCTAGGCGCCTGGCCGGAGACTTAGAAGTAAGCGTTTCGCGTTTCGCGTTTCGCGTTTCGCGTTTCGCGAATCCCGGTTCAGTAAAGTTGCTTGGTTTCTTGTTGGGCCCAAGCGTAGAAAATCGCCATCGATTCTTCCTGCAGAATCTGCTCCATCGGAATGCGCCGCTCGCTTGCGGCCTGTTTCAATTCTTCGTAGATGAATGCATCGTCAAATCCCGCCTCCGCGGCGTCGGATGCGGTCCCCGCATAATAGACACGCGCAGGGCGCGACCAATATATCGCGCCGAGACACATGGGACACGGCTCGCACGTACAGTAGAGATCGCATCCGGTAAGCTGAAACTGATTAAGCACGCGGCAAGCCTCGCGGATTGCAACAATTTCCGCGTGGGCCGTGGGATCGTTCGAAGAGGTGACGCGATTCGCACCTTCCGCAACGACCCGCCCATCATTAACGACGAGAGCGGCAAAGGGTCCACCGCGGCCGGTCCGAACGTTTTCGATGGCCAGAGCAATAGCTCGGCGCATGAAGTCCGCCGATGTGAGTTGCGATTGCATGGATTCTTAGCTTGCCCCTCCGCGTTCGAATTGGCAACGTCGGCAATGGTTGAGAGCGGAGTAAGACCGTCTGGCGCCGCGCCCTCGGCCCGGCAATCGAGCAGTGCGTGCTTGCAAGTATCGAAATTGGCGGTAGGATGTTGCTCTAGAGTTGTTGGCGGAGAGTTCGAATGCGGAGAGTGGATGCCATGATTCGAATCGAAAACATTTCCAAGAACGGGCCCGGAGCTAGCGATAGCCGGCGCGATTTTTTGAAAGTAATGCTGGGAGCGGGCGCGTTTGTGCTCAGCGTCTCCGTAATGCCGGAGGAGTTTTTCTCAGCAGCAGCCAGCGGTGGTGCGGGAGAGCCATTTCCGCCGATGGAGAAAGCGCCCCTGCATCCCAGTGTCTATTTGGCGATCGATACGGACGGAACGGTTTACGTCATCGCGCACCGCTCGGAGATGGGCAATGGAGTGCGCACGTCCTTGCCGCGAATTGTCGCGGACGAATTGGATGCGGATTGGGCGCGAGTGAAGGTCGTGCAAGCCATTGGCGCTGAAAAATATGGAGACCAGGACACGGATGGCTCGCACTCCGTAGTCAGTTTTTTTGTGCCGCTCCGTGAGGCGGGCGCGACGGCGCGCTTGATGCTGGTGCGCGCGGCGGCGCAGCAGTGGGGCGTGCCGGCGACGGAATGCTCGACGGAACTGAGCAATGTCGTTCACAAAGTGTCGGGAAAGAAGCTCGGGTACGGAGAACTTGCAACGGCCGCCTCGAAGTTGGAAGTGCCGAAGAAAGAAGAGCTGAAACTGAAGCCACGCAGCGAATGGCGCTACATCGGAAAGCCCGCGGCAAGCTATGACTTAAGAGATTTGTGCACTGGAAAAGCCAAATACGGACAAGACACACGGATGCCCGGCATGCTTTATGCAAGTGTCGCGCACCCGCCGGTATTGGGCAGCACCGTGAAATCGCTAGACGATTCCGCAGCGCTGAAAGTCGCTGGCGTGAAGCAAACGGCAACCATCGACACTTTCAAACCGCCCGTACTTTTCCAGGCACTGGGCGGCGTGGCAGTACTTGCCGACAACACATGGTCGGCTTTCCAAGGCAAAAAGAAATTGAAGGTCGAATGGGAGACCAGCTCTCACAGCGTCTTTAATTCGGATCCATATAAAAAAGAACTACAGGAGACGGCACGCAAACCGGGAAAAGTGGTGCGTGAAGTTGGCGACGTAGACGCGGCGTTTGCGAAAGGCGGAAAGATCGTCGAGGCGGAGTACTACGCCCCGCTGCTGGCGCACGCTGCAATGGAACCTCCCGCAGCGCTCGCTGTTTATCGAGACGGCAAGGTGGAAGCTTGGGCACCGACGCAGAGCCCTGTGGGCGCCCGAGACGCAATCGCGGCAGCCGTCGGAGCAAAGAAGGAAGACGTGACGGTGCACGTGACACTTTTGGGCGGCGCGTTTGGCCGAAAATCGTTTCCTGATTTTGCGGTGGAAGCGGCGGTGCTTTCGAAAAAGACGGGGAAGCCCGTCAAGGTGGTCTGGAGCCGCGAAGACGACATCAAATTTGATTCCTACCACTCGGTGTCCGCGATGTATATGAAAGCGGCGCTGGCCGCTGATGGGAAACCTACCGCGTGGTTACAGCGGACCGTGTTTCCGCCCATCGGCTCGACATTCGATGCCAAGGCAGTTTATTCCGACGCCGGTGAACTTGGGTTGGGATTCAGCGATCTGCCATACGCAATTCCGAATCATCGCTCCGAAAACGGGCCGGCGACCGCTCATGTGCGCATCGGCTGGTTCCGCTCCGTGGCGAACATTTATCATGCGTTCGGCTTGCAGTGCTTCGCCGACGAATTGGCGCAGGCGGCGGGAAAAGATCCGGTCGAATACACGCTACAGCTGTTGGGGCCGGATCGCATTATCCCGAAGAGCGAGTTGCCGAAGGACTATACGAATTACGGACAGGATTACGCGCAATATCCTATTGACACGGCAAGATTCAAGCGCGTCGTCGAGCTGGCCGCGGAAAAAGCGGGCTGGGGAAAGAAAAAACAGGGCAACGGCGCCGGGATGGGTATTGCGATGCATCGCAGCTTCCTAACGTACGTCGCGTCTGTCGTGCAGATACATTTGGATGATGCTGGGCGCGTGCATGTCGACCAGGTGGACACAGCGCTCGATGCCGGGACGGTCGTGAATCCCGCTATGGTCAGGAATCAATTTGAAGGCGCGGCTGTGATGGGGAGTAGCATCGCGTTTTATGGAGCGATTACGGCGACGAACGGTGCGATCGACCAATCCAACTTTAATGATTATCCGATGGCGCGCATGAATAATGCACCGCGCGAAGTGCGCGTGCATATTGTTCCGAGCGACGCTCCCCCGGGAGGCGTGGGAGAGCCGGGATTGCCCGCGTTTCCACCCGCGCTGTGCAACGCTATTTTCGCCGCGACGGGCAAGCGCATCCGCGAGCTGCCCCTTTCCAAAGCGAGCTTGGCCTAAAGTGCTCAAAAGAAGTTTGTTTTTTCTTGCTGCGCTGGGAACGGCAGTCTCGTCGGCCTCCGCGCAGCGTAAGCCCGTGCTTCCGCAAATTGATCTGCCACATCCTTACTACTTTCGCGAAATGTATTTGCCGCAGTTAACGAGCGGCCCGAGCAACGTGGCGTGGTCGCCGGATTCACGAGAAGTTGTGTACTCGATGGCGGGATCGCTGTGGCGCCAGAAGATCGATTCGAAAACGGCGCAGCAGCTCACCGATGGGCCCAGATATGACTACCAGCCGGATTGGTCGCCGGATGGAAAACACGTCGTCTACGTTTCCTATCAAAACGATGCTATGGAATTGTGGCTGTTAGATTTGACGGCGGGAAAATCACACCAGTTGACGAACGGCGGCGCGGTGAACGTGGAGCCGCGCTGGTCGCCAGATGGAAAGCGGATTGCTTTTGTTTCGACATCATTTAAAAAGCGTTTCCATGTTTTTCGCGCGGACGTGAATGATGAACAACTCGAAAACGTGGTGCAGCTGACGGGTGAGACAAAGAGCGATCTGCCCAGGTACTACTACAGCGCATTCGATACGGAGATCAATCCGGTGTGGACGCGCGACGGCAAGGAAGTCCTTTTTGTTTCGAACCGCGGACACATTCATGGAACCGGCGGATTCTGGAGAATGAAAGCGGAGCCAGGATCGGAAGCGCGAGAGATTCATTACGAAGAAACGAATTGGAAAGCGCGGCCGGATATTTCGCCGGATGGATCGCGCATCGTCTACAGCTCGTATTTGGGAAGGCAGTGGCACAATTTGTGGGTGATGCCAATCAACGGCGGAGATGCGTTCCCGATTTCGTATGGCGACTGGGACGAGACGAACGTGCGGTGGTCGCCGGACGGAAAACTTCTGGCGTTTATTTCAAATCAGCAGTGGAACACGCAACTGGCGATTCAACAGTTTGGGAACGGAAACGCGAAACCGCTGGTTGTGGAGAATCGTAAATACCTGCTGCCCAGAACGAGCATAAGCATTTCCGTGGTGGACGAAAAAGGCAAGCCACAGTTTGCGCGCATTTCAGTCACGGACCAGGCTGGAAAATTCTACGCCCCTCCCGGAAACTCGACGTGGATCCAAGCCGACGACGGCTATGACCGGAGCCGCACTCCGTTCGAGGCTCACTATTTCTACGCAAAGACGGCACATATCGATGTGCCCGCAGGGCCTCTCGACATCGAGGTTACGAAAGGATTTGAAAACAGCGCGCTCCACAGGAGAGTCGATCCACAAACTGCCGGAACCAGAAATGTCACGTTTCGTCTAAAAAAACTGGATTGGGGACGTGGCTCAGGGCCTAAGTGGATCGGCGGCGACTTGCACATTCACATGAACTATGGCGGCACTTACAGGAGCGAACGAACCATCCTGCTCGAACAAGCCGAAGGCGAGGGAGTCCGAATCGTCAACAATTTGGTCGTGAACAAGGAGCAGCGGTTTCCGGACATTCAGTCCGCGTTGTTCAACGAAATCATCAGATATTTTTCCGACGACGCGGTCGTAGTGCCCGGCCAGGAGTTTCACACGAGTTATTGGGGACATCGCGGAATTCTGGGCCTCAAGGGCCATCTTTTCTTGCCGGGATATGCGGGGTATCCGAATACGGCTGCGGCGAGCTTGTATCCAATGAATTCGGATGTGTATGACATGGCGCACGCGCAAGGAGCCTTGGTTGGAGCTGTGCATCCGTTTGATGAGGTGCCTGATCCGTTCGCGAATCCACCACAAAGAATCACAGATGAATTGCCAGTCGATGTGGCATTGGGAAAACTGGATTACATGGAAATTGTTGGTTTCAGCGATCACAGGTCCACCGCGGAAGTGTGGTACAGGCTGCTGAACCTTGGCTTTCGTATTCCGGCAGGAGCCGGGACCGACGCAACGACAGACTACGCAGCGCCGATTCGAGGTCAAGTCGGCATGGATCGGGTCTACGCTTCCGTTCCTGGAGAGACGGTAAGTTTGCAGGCCTGGATGGATTCCTTGAGAAATGGTCGGACTTTCGCGACGAATGGGCCGCTAATTGAGTTTACGCTCGGCGGACTTAAGGTTGGGGACGAATTAAAGTTTGACGGTGCGCAAGCCGCTGTGCCTTTTACGGCGAAACTGCGATCGATTGTGCCGGTGGATCATTTCGAAGTGGTTTGCAACGGACGAGTCGCGGCAACACTGAGGCTTGAGGGAGCGCGCGATTCTGGCGATGTGAAAAGAACGCTGCCGCTTAAGGAAAGCGGATGGTGCGTGCTGCGGGCTTCGAGCGACAACGCGGAGTACCCGGTGCTGGACAAATATGTCTACGCGACAACGAGCCCGATTTACGTAACAATTGCCGGGAAAGCGCCGCGCTCGACCGAAGACGCAAAATATTTTGCGGCCTGGGTCGGCCGGACGATCGATGCAACGTCGAACTATCCCGACTGGAATTCTCCAGCTGAAAAAGAATATGTGCTGAGGCGTTTAGCCGAAGGGAAAGCCGTCTACGAAAAGCTGGGCGCTGGTCTTCCCTGAAGCGCGATCGAGAGAAATCCTTCGATTGTTATTTGGAACATCTTCTCGCTGATTTTGATCTTCTCTGGCTTACCTCATACAACGCGTTCTTGTAAATATTGAGGGATCGAACCAATACTCCGAAGAGCTAAGTTAGTGGATTTAAAAGACTTGTCGAAGTTCGTTTTGCAGTTTTGCCCTTGCGGAGACTGAGGGCTGCATTAGCTCCCCGCCCGGGTCTGTTCGTTTTTGATAGGACATAACAACACTCTTATATATACTTTAAGTACATACTTTTCACGAACAATTGCCCTGCTACTGGTCCACCTTACTCTACTCTATAAGCGCCCGGCTACCGATGCCCGATACGTTCCGTCCAGTGACTCCGCACAATCAAAGTGCCACGGACAAGTAAAGTACTGGCGCGGTACATGATTGCATAACAATGTCGGCTCCTTGACCCGAGTAAACTTTGGTTGCTCAACGACCATAGGCTCGGGAGAAAGGAGGCGAACATGATGATAATAGGCGTAGATTACCACCCGAGCTTTCAGCAGATTGCATTTTTTTGTAGAAGAGACGGGTGAGTGTGGTGAGCAGGAACTGAACCACAGTGATGGGCAAGCAGAGAAATTCTACCGAGACCTGAAGCAGCGAGGAATCAGCGTACGGGTAGGAATGGAGGCTACCGGATATTCACGCTGGTTCGAGCGGCTACTCGCTGAATTAGGTTTCGAGCTGTGGATCGGCGATCCAGCGGAGATCAAGGCCAAGCGAGTGAAAAAGCAGAAGACCGACCGCAAGGATGCCCAACTTCTGCTCAGGCTGATGCGGGAAAAGAACTTCCCGCAAATCTGGGTACCGAGCCCGGAGAATCGAGATCTCAGGCAACTGTTGTGGCACCGGCATCGCTTGGTGCAGATGCGCACACGGATCATGAATCAGTTGCAGGCGTTGGCCATGAACGAGGGCTATCGCTGGAAGAAAAAACTGTTCAGCGAACAGGGGCGAGCACAGTTAGAGAAGCTCACGTTGGCTCCTTGGGCCAGTCGACGGCGGCAAGAGTTGCTGGAGTTGCTGGACCGCATGAATCCGACGATTGAGGAGTTAACCGCAGCCGTCGAGCGGGAAGCCAGAACGCGACCCGAGGTGCTGCGGCTGATGACCCATCCCGGTGTTGGTCCGCTTACGGCACTCGCCTACGTGTTGATCATCGGAACTCCGACTCGGTTTTCTCGTGGCAAGCAGATCGGCACCTACGTGGGAATGATTCCGAGTGAGGACTCCAGTGCTGGCAAGCAACGGCTGGGGCACATCAGCAAGCAAGGCAGTTCCTTGTTGCGCTTCTTGCTGGTGGAGGCGGCCCAAGCAGCAGCGCGTAACCATCCTGACTGGCGACGTCGGTACATACGCTTGGCCATGCGTCGACACAGAAGCATTGCCAAGGTAGCGATGGGACGTAGGCTGGCGATCCGGTTGTACTGGATGTGGCGAAATGGTTGTGAGTATTCGCAGTCGTTAGAGTTCGGTTCGTACGCGGGACAGCTCGGTACCGGACATGGCGCGAAGTTGAACGCCTAAGTTCACGCCGGACGGGCTTCACTGAACTCCGCACGACCTCGAATTGTCCTCCCTCGACAACTCTTCCTAACCGCATCGTCTTCCGAGTGTGTTGATTGTCAGGGTCAATTCGCACCGGTCCTTCTGTAGCTTCAAAGTGCTGGTCACGTAGCTCTTCCCGAACGGCACGCACGTCAAATGTTGGCGCAGTATAGGCTAAGGGAGCGAAACAGAATGGGAAGTAATGGCGCAGTACGGGAAAGGATGCACGCTATCTCAGCAAGCTTTGGCGCCTATTGGCAAGGACGGGGCAGGGTAATCGCAAGCTGATTATTCGCCTTTCACGCAACGTTTGCTGTTCGGAAGCTGGAATCCGGCATGCCACTTGTCCAGAAAAGCCGCGCGGGCGTCACATGGTCCCGATAAGATTGACGAATACGCCTTTGTGGTTGTACTTCAGATCGGTCAGGTCGTCGGAGAAGTCGGTGAAGTTGTAGCCGACGCCAGCCTTCAGGTTCTTGCTAATATGACGATAGATCGCGGCCAGCGCGCCGCGGCGCCGTTGACTTATATCCGGCAAGTAAAGCGTTCGCACCTCCGCCAGGCCATCCCATGCCTTGAGGAACCGCCAGTCCACGCGCAACACCGCGAGCTGCCCGGCGTTGTCGAAGAAATTCGGGTGCACGCGATCGAGGCTTTCCTGTCCCATGCGGTAGGCGTACTTGCCTCCGAGGGACCAATTCGCCGTGAGGTCGTAGGTCAGGTCGAGCGCGGCGATGTGGCTCTTCTGAAGGAACTCGGCCGCAGTGTTCTGCAATCCCACCTGACCCGTGGTCGGCACGTTATAGAAGTACGTGTACTTGACCAGGGCGTTCAGCCGGTCGTTCCTCACTGGACGGTACGCGTAGCCGACCACGGCCTCGGTGTAGCCGCCAGCATAGAACTCGCCGAGCGAGCTATCACTGGTCGAGCGGTCCAGCTTGCCGATCAAGCGCCAGTCGGGCGTCAGTTGCAACTTGAAATTGTTCCGAAACAGCCATGTAGTCATTTCGTTATGTGTCCGGTCGAGTTGTTCCGCGTTATCCCGGCGAAACTCGATCGCGCTCGAGAACTGCAGTTTAGCCAGGCCGTAGCCCATGTTGATCCCTGCCGCCTTGCGATCGGTCTCGGCGCCGGTCTGTGAGTCGAGCAGTTTGCCGACCTCCGCGCTGCCGCCGAGATTCCAGTGTTCTTTCGGCGTGAGGTTGATTCCGGTGGTGTGAGTGAGTCCGCTCAGGGATCCGCCATTCTGGTAACGCTCCTCGACGTAGACACTGGAAGTGTCGGAGAGCCGCACCTTCGTGCCCAAGACCAGGTTGCCCTGGCTGCCGGGAAGCAGCAGCCCGTTGTCTGTCCGCTCGTTTTCCAGCGAATAGTTCAGGTAATAACTGGTCCCCTGGGAATCGAGAAAGCTCGTGCCGACCTTTCCACCAGGTCCGAGGTGTCCGTCGGACGCCTCCCCGTCGATCCGGAAGCGTTTCGTCAGGCGATAGGAGCCGCCCACGCCGATGCGATCATTGTCTTCTCGGCCGCCGCTTGCCGCGACCGTGCGCTGGCCGAAGCCATAGGCGCTCCAGGAGGCGCTGGAATCGAACTTCACTTGCGCGACCGCGTCCGTGCGCTCGCCCTGTATCTGCGTCAGGGGAACAACCGGCGAATTGTCCTTACGCAGGTCGTTGCGCACGCCGGTGCTGACGGTCCATTTTTCGGCTAGCTTGTAGGCCACGTCCAATTCGACCGCCCGAGTCTCGAGCCCCTGGCTCTCGATTTTCTGATCGCCCTTGGCTGCGAGACTCAAGCTGCTCGTCACGGGCAGCCTGAACGTTCCGCCGTATTGCTCGGTGTCCTTAATCGTCGCCTGTCCTGGCGATGAATAACCGGCATCGAGGTGCTGCTTATAGAACGTGAAGCGACCGTCGCGACCCTCGAAGAAATCGCGCAGCCCGACGCTCAGGTCGGCGCGATAGGCGCCAGCCTTCGCGCCGGTGAACGACTGGTCGTTAGGACCCTGAAACCCAAATCCGCCATCATTGGATTGCAGCGAGGGAGAGAGGAGACCCGTGCTGCGGCCTGTCTGCAACTTGAACCAGGAATTGGCGCTCTTCCGCAACGTCAGGTCTGCGGCGCCGAGGTTGCTAGCGGAGTCCCCCTCGTTGGAATCGGCCGTAAAGCCGAGCCGCACATGGTCGTTGAGCCAGTAATGGACTTGACCCCCGACGGCGACTTGGTCCAGCTTTTCGAAACCAGGCGTATATTCGTAACGCACCACCAGGTAGGCCTCGTCACCACTTAAGCCGCTGGTGCGCACTAACAGGTTGTCGTTGGCAGTCGACGAGAGCGGCTGGGAAAGCAGCAACCGGCCCTGCAGGTAGTCGATGTCGTAGTCCACGTTGGGTTGCAGGTTGACCACCCCTGTGACGATGCCGGAGGCCTTGTCGTGAATTTCGATGCGCACGCGCTCAGAGCCCGTCAGGATGTCCTGGTGGTGCAGGAAGTAGAGCGATCCGCCCGTTCCGCGGAATTCCTCATAGCTCGCCATCGTTCCCGGTTGGGCGGCGAATCCATCCACCGTGAGCCGTCGCTCGCCGAAGCTGGTGGTGGGTTCGGACGCGTAATGCGCGTTAGCTCCGTACAAGCCTCGGTCGACGTGGGCCAGTTCGTTATCCAAATAGCCAACCTTGAAATTGCCCCACATCCCGTAATTCTCGCCATTGCTCGCTTTGACGTAGAACTTGCCCAAGGTTGGCGCCATTTCTTGCACTACACCGTCGTCGCCAAACGTCGGGTAATAATAGTCGGGATCGATGCGCCGGAATAACGAATCGGGCGACTTGGCCAGGAAGTTGCTGAACAGGTCCTTCACCGGGCCTTCGCGGGTGTCCGCGCTCGCCGTCAACCGCCAGTTCTGATGCACATTTCCGTTCAAGTAGAACGCCAGCCGGCCATCCAGCGATGAATCGTAGGGCTGTGGATCATTCTCGCCTTCCTGCAGCTTTGCCGGCCCGCTCGCGCTGTTCTTCGATACCGTCAAGTCGGCAATGCCGACGTAGAACAAGTCCGTGCGTTTGAACTCCAGGTCGCGAAGATACAGTGAGCCGTTGCCCGCATCGTCCAGGACCGAGACTTCGACGCTATGCGCGCCGACCGGAAGGATCTCCTCCGCGGCGAAGTTGCCCTGGGGGTCGACCGGAATTTGGCGGCCCGCTACCCAGACCGTGTGGCCGGCCGGTATGCCGCTGCCCTGTACCTTCACCGTACCGCTGCCGAGCGGAATCTGCTGCCGCGCCAGGTCGTTCTCGCCATAGGCGGCCAGCAGCTCGCGTGCTGACGGCCCGTCGGAAGCCGCGACGTTTCCAGGCGATGTCTCGCGGTACAGCTGCAGCGGCCGCGCGTCCGTTTCGTCGAAATTACCCTTCGAATCATAGGCGCGCAGCAGGTACTTGAGTTCGCGTGCCGGGCCTACGAGCATTTCTGCTGTCGGATGCCATTCCGCAAGACCCGTGTCGGCAACTGCGATGATCTTGAGCGGCACAGCTTGCAGGGACTGCTGCTGCTCGAATATTCGGATTTCAGCACGCTTGATGAAGCTTGCATAACTGCTGTACATCCGGAAATGCACGACAGATTCGGCATGACCGCCGCCTGCGTCGTTCACGGCCACGGCGACTGGATTCGCCGAGACGCCGAGCCGCCGCCGCGCCTCCAGATTGTCGAAACTGAAGTGGATCTTGGCGTTTTCGAGCGCGACGTCCGTGCAGCGCTGGATGTCGGAAGAGCTGCGGCCTGGGTCATCGATCGGCTTGCCATCGACGGTGATGCGCATCACATTCAGCTCGTACGGGCTCTTCGGACGAACCTCCTGGGTCAGACGTGTAATATCCACGCCCTCGTAGTTGTCCAACGGCAAACGTTCGTCGTACACGACCTGCACGCGCACGAACGACTCTTGGCCCTGGATGAAGCCGGCGTTTACGACGTCGTCGGACTGGACGTAGCCGCGTCCCTCGTGTTCGGACCGCGCGCCCGACAACACTGGGTCCTGCATGAGCGCATCCATAGCGCGGCGAGCCCGCGCCGCGGAAAGCCCGATGTCATCGCCATACACGGACGCGGTGCGGCGGTCGAGTCGCTCGTTCTTCGTGTAACCTATAAACCGTAGTCGCGCGTTAGTCCGATCCGAAATGTCCGTCAGCGCGCGACGCAGGTTTGCCGCGTAGTCGGGCGGAATGATCGGCTGGCCGTTCGCGAGCTCGAGGGGCGGAATGCTGCCCC
>Ga0070693_100000019_pt1 | contig 60801 bp, 49 predicted proteins | sample KBSK1103metaG_FD_65472 | JGI IMG/M metagenome (GOLD analysis project Ga0070693, IMG submission 65472) | Corn, switchgrass and miscanthus rhizosphere microbial communities from Kellogg Biological Station, Michigan, USA - KBS K1-10-3 metaG | ecosystem: Host-associated > Plants > Roots >...
CCATGGTTCCAATCTGACAACGCCCGCTCCTAACCCGGGAAAACCGTCCTGGTCGTCATTCCGCGCTTCCCCGCCCGCGCTTACCAGAGCTAATTCCAACCCTCAGCCCTGCGTGGGCGTAACCACCGCCGGCTGCTGCAGTCGGAACTCCAAGAGCGTTTCGCTGGGTACTTTCACTTGCTGTCCGCGCGTGAACACCTGTACCCCGGCGCCTGCCGCGGAGCCCACTCCCGCTCCGATCGCTGCTCCTTTTCCACCGCCGGCGATTGCGCCGATAATGGCTCCCACGACGGCCCCGCCTCCCACCTTCTTTGCCGTATCCGACCCACGGCCCTTTCCTTTCAAGCTATAGTCGCTGCTGACCAGCGGGTAGTCGCGGCCGTCGATGACCACGCGTATGAGCTCCAGTTGCAGTTCCGCGCTTCCGGCGAGGTGACCCGCTTGTTGTGCCTCCGCCAGCCGGCCGTAAATGTCGGTGCCCTTCCGCGCCACCAGCATATTGTTCGCATAGAGGTCTGTTTCCAGGCTGGCGTGGAATACATCTCCGACGTGGTTTTTTGAGGAATCCACGCCATCAATCATGCGCACCAGCAGCGACTGACCCGCGGGTATGGTGACTTCCCCATACTTAGCGGCCGGATCCTCCGTCTGAGGCGCCAAGGAAGTTGGTCTGGCGGCGGGAGGCGGAGCGTCCTGGGATGTAACAGGCGCTTGCTCACTTGGTCTTGGGGCGGGTGCAGAAGGCCGGGGAGGTGGAGCAGGCGCAGGGGCAGGCGCGCTCACCGAGCTAGCGCTGCCAGTAAAGGTCAGCGCCACGGCTTCCGACACATTAAATGTCTGTACCTCACCGCGAATCTCGAAGCGCAGCACCGCCTGCGTGCCGCCCAGGTAGCGTCCGTGCAGGACGCGCCCGTCCCTCAGTTCCAAAGTGTCCGCCGCGGCGGCGCCCGCAAAAAGTAGCCCAAGCACTACTGCAGCAATCATCCGTCCTCGACTCTTCATCGTCGTCTCTCCCGCCGGCGCTCACTGAGCGACCGCTCGCCGCGCCGGCTCTCCCATTTGCACTTGGCCTGGTATCTTATCCCATTACTTTGGATGAAGCGGTGGCGCGCCGGGTTGCGCAATATTGCGTTTCTACTGCGTGGCTTGGTAAAGCTGGCGCGTGATGTCGGCCATCAGCGCCGCGCTCACTTTAATGTCGGCGATTCCGCGCACGAGAATGACCAGAACAAAAGGCCTGGGCGCAAAAACGATCGCGGCGTCGTGATGAATCTTGGTGATCTCCCCGGTCTTGTGCGCCACGCGAGTACCTGGCGGCAGCCCGGCGGGGATGCCTTCATTAAATTTTTGGCGCTCGAGGATTTCGATCATCTGCCGGGAACCATCTTTATCGACGGCTTCCCCGCGCGCGATTGCGTCGAGAAGCTGCTCGAGCCCGCGTGCCGTCGTGGTGTTGTTCAGACCCTTTTCATAGGCTTTGTTGTCTTCGACACCGCGCAGGACATTCATCCCGTCGGCGTGCAGCGAATGAACCGTCGCGCGGATGTTCTCCACGCCGAGCTTTTCGATCAGCTGATTCGTTGCAAGATTGCTGCTGACCGTGATCATCAATTCGCAAAGCTGCCGCAGCGTGCGCGTCTGCCCGACGGCTTTGTACAGCTCCGCTTCCGAGTCATCCGCGGCGTCAAGCGTATACACGGAACCGTCCACCAGACTGTGAAATTCATTCTTAATGGGCAGCGGATCGTCCAGCTTCAGCTTGCCCTCGCGCACCTGGTGAAACAGCTCTATCAGCACGGGAATCTTCATCGTGCTGGCCGCGTGAAACGCCTCATCGGCGCGGAAATACCATTCCGTTTTGCCATCCAGCGTGCGAAACGCCACGCCCACCTCCGCCCCGCTTTTCTGAATTCGCTCCTGGATTTGCACCGTTGCCGAAGAAAGTTTCGCGTCCTGCCCGCGAACGGGCGCGTTTGCTGCACCTGCCAGCAAAACCATAAATAACGCTGGATAAATTTTCAAAAGTAATCCTTTGGCGAGGCCACCCGAAGCTTCGCGCATCGACGCGCAAGAATTCTACCAGCATCTCGCAAGCTGCGACTCAGCCAGTCCAATTTCGTCCAGCTATTTTCCAGGGAAAAACCCAGGCGGGGCTAACTTTTCAGTCCATTACGACGACGAGTGTCACAAAAATGGTCCCGGAGGAGGGGGTCGAACCCACACGGCCTTGCGGCCACCGGATTTTGAGTCCGGCGCGTCTGCCAGTTCCGCCACTCCGGGGCAGTACTTGAAAATAGCATGGCGCAGCCCCGCACTCAAGACGCCACGAGAGAAGTCACCCTGCCGGTTTCCGGTACATCTACAAGTCTCCTGGCGGCGCAGGACGCGCCGATTCCTTAGGAACCGCGTCTCTCCCACGGCGGAGGAACTTTCACAGAGGCCATCCCCGCCGCCGTCGCCCCCTGAATGCCCATCTCCGTATCTTCAAACACGAGGCAGGCGTCCGGCGCAACTTCCAGCCTTGCGGCCGCCAGCAAGAAAGCTTCGGGATCGGGCTTGCTCTTCTTGTATTCTCCAGCGCACACCAAGGTCTTAAACCTGTCGAGCAGCCTCAGCGAAGCAAGCGACGCCGTCACCGAGTCCCTCGCGCTACCCGAAACGACCGCAAAGGGTATCCGGCCGTGCTGCGCTTCGATGTGTTCCAAAACTTCGGGAACCGCCCTGAGCTGCGGCAGCAGCTCGAAATAAAGCTCCTCTTTTCGGCGTGCCACCGTCTCCACCGGCATGCTCAGTCCATGTCTTGTATTCAGCGTGGAGATGATCTCCGCTGTGGGCCTGCCGCCCCAAGCGTAGAAAAGCTCCTCTTCAAATGTACAATTCCATTCTCCCAGCGCCTGCGTCCATGCAACGTAGTGAAGCGGCATCGAATCGGCAATCGTGCCGTCGCAGTCAAACAAATACGCGCCAAATGACCCCGGTGGCAAATTCAGTCGCATTCGTTGTTTTGATCTCCCCTTCCTCATTCTACGCGAGCGCCCGATAGCCGAGCTACTTGCGCACTCGTCGGCAAGCAGAACTCACACGCCATAATATAAATGCCGCACCACGCCCGGCGATCAGTTCCCCCCTTGTCCACGGCCCAGCGAGCCGATAAACTCCGCCCACCAATGCCAACGCCGCCTTCGAGCGAGACCAACGCCAAGCCGCAAACCCCGCACGGCAGCCTGAGTGGCTTTTGGGCGCTGACCGCTGTCCAATTTCAAGGCGCCTTCAGCGACAACGCCCTCAAATGGCTCGTCAGCTTCCTTGTCCTTGACTCCGCCCTGTCTAAAGCGCGCCGCGATCTCTGGTTTATTCTCATTGTTCCGCTTCTCTTCGCCATACCTTTTCTGCTTTTCTCCATCCCGGGCGGGTATTTCGCCGATAAGTACAGCAAACGCACCGTCACGTTGTGGACGAAAGTTTTCGAGCTCGGTGTCATGGGCCTGGCCACCTTCGCGCTCGCGAGCAATCGTCTGGACATTGCCGGCGCCGCTCTGTTTCTCGCCTGCACGCAAGGCGCAATCTTCGGCCCCACCAAATACGGCTTGCTGCCCGAACTGCTGCCTCTCGCCAAGCTAAGTTGGGGCAACGGCATCATCGAACTCGGCACTCTCCTCGCCGCGATTAGCGCCGCTCTCGCCGGGGGCTTTCTCGCCCAGAATTTTCACGGCCGCCAGGTCTGGTCTGGCGTCATCTTTCTTGCTCTCACCCTGCTCGGCCTTCTCACCAGCCTTGGCATCAGCAAAGTTCCCCCGGCGGATCCCACTCGCCGCTTCGATTGGAACGTCCCTGCCGAATTCTTTCACGAAGTTCGCCGCATGAGGGCCGATGCCACGCTCTGGACTGCCGTCGTCGCCAACACCTTCTTCTGGTTTCTCGGTTCCCTGCTCTTGCTGAACATCGTCCTCTATGCCACGGACATCCTTCACGTGGACGACCCGCACAGCAGCTATCTCCTCGCGGCTCTAAGTCTAGGCATCGGTATTGGCAGCTTCCTCGCCGGCTTTGCCTCCGGAAAGAAAATCGAGCCTGGCATGATCCTTCCAGGTTTAGGCGGCATCCTTTTGATGGCGGCACTGCTTTCCCGGCCGGGTATCAGCTACCTGGCCGTCCTCGTTCAGCTCGCTCTCCTCGGTGTAGCCGGAGGCTTCTTTGTCGTCCCGGTGAATGCCCTCATCCAACAACGGCCCAGGCCCGAAGAAAAGGGCCGGGCCATCGCCGTCGCAAACCTGCTTTCGTTCGTGGGCGTAGCCTTGCAACCCCTGGCGCAGTACGCGATGCTTCGCCTCGGTCACCCCGATCCCTCGCGCGTCTTTCTAATCGCCGCCGCCCTGACAACGCTCATGGGCTTTGTCCTGGCTCGCATGCTACCCGAACTTTTTCCACAGGCCCTGGGCTGGACTCGCCTTCGCCCGAGAGCTACTCTATAGACCCCCGCTCGCCAGGGGCTGGAGCACTTCCCTCAGCAGACGAGCGGTTCCCGATGTCGAGGTATCCGATGGCTACGGCGTTGACCGCTTCCCGGTCACCCCTCTTATCGATCGATTCCCGGTCACCCTTTGCAGTTGCGCCTATGAGTGGCCAGCGATCTGAACACCGGGGACTCCCCTACTGGATGAATCGCGTTCTGGAAGAGCTTGGGAGTTTGCAATCCTCTCCGGATCCCGACACCGTCCACGACCTCCGCGTTGCGATTCGCCGCTGCCGCTCCCTGGCGGCTGTGATGGAGGAGGTCGACACCGACTCGGCGTGGCCGGAAATGCGCAAGGTAGCCCGCAGGGTATTTCGAGCCCTCGGCGACCTCCGGGACACCCAGGTAATGGTGCAATGGGTCAAAAAGCTCGGCCCCGAGAATGATCCTCTGCGAGCGCAGCTTCTCGCATCTCTCGAAACCGCCGAAAAACAGCTCTCCGAGACCGCCCTGCGCGTAGCTGCAAAATTTGACGAAAAGGGCTGGACACGTCTCGAGCGGCGGCTGCGCCAGCGCGCGCGCCTCGTGCCGGCTGGTGGTCTGGCGGCCGAGTGTCTGGCCCTGGAGCGCTTCGAGGAAGCGAAAGAGCTGCACAACAGAGCCTTGCGCACGGAAAAACCGAAGCCCTGGCATACCCTGCGCATCGGCTTAAAAAGATTCCGCTACACCCTCGAGGGTTTGCTTCCGGACCACTATGCCGCCTGGAGCGAAAATCTGAAGCGGCTTCAGGACCTGCTCGGTGATGTTCACGATCTGGACGTGCTTTCGGAACTGTTGAAAGACACCAAAGCACCTGAAGCCGCCGCTTCTCCGAAAGTCTGGCAAGAAAAAATCTCTCTCGAGCGTCATGCCCGAATCGAGACCTACCGCCAGCTCACTCTGGGCAAGACCAGCCTCTGGCACGAGTGGCGGCACAATTTGCCGCATGGCCGGCGTTTGGAAGCCGCGGCAACGGCCCGGCTATCCGTCACAGCCCGCGCCGCCGGCGTACATTCACGGCGGACCAGCGAAGTTTCGCGTATCGCGGTTCGTGTGTTTGATCTGCTTCGGCGCGCGCAGGCTGCGCCCGTGTTTCAAGAAGCAAACATGCGCCGAATGATGGAGGCAGCCGCGAAGCTGCATGGCGTCACGGCTGTTGGCGATCGCCGCCTGTCCCAAAAGGCCCTTCGCAAATTCCTTCTCGGATTAACGATCCCGCCTAACTGGACTTCGGAAGAATGGGACTTGATGGCCTGGGCGGTTCGCTTTCACCGGGGAGCAGAACCCAAGCAGAAAAACGGCTTTGCAAAACTCTCTGAAGAACAGCAGACCGCCGTTCGAGCCCTCGCGGGATTGCTGCGTCTGGCGCGCGCGCTGCGGAAATGCGGCATCGAACGCACCGTCGGCCTTCGCTGTGAAAAATCTTCTGACGCGGTAGTTCTGCGCGTTCCCGGCTTGGCCGACACCGCGGATGTCGCCGCTCGCTTGGCAGCGGCCAAACACCTCCTCGAAACTGTTCTGGAGAAGCCCTTCATCCTGAAACCCGTGCCCAAGCCCGAGAAACCCGCCGCCTCCATCGAAAACAAATCCGAACTACCGCTAGTCGCAGCCGCCTCCGCCTAGCTCAATGCCCCGCCTTCCAAGAATCAATTCTCGAAAGTTACTGCAAATTCTTGTTAGAGCTGGCTTTTATATTCATCATCAAACGGGTATGCCATGCCAATCTCCGTCACCCCCAGAAGACTCATCTTCATGTTGTTGTTCCCCGCCATCACGGCGAGTTGGCGCCGAAAACGCTCAAATCCATCATTATTCAAGCGGACCTGACCGTCGAAGAGTTTGTTCGATTGCTGTAGTTCTGCGGCCTGCAGATTGGTGATCACAATCGGGAAGGGTATACTGTCATCATGGCAAAAGTTAGAGGGCGGCAGTACGAATATACGGTCTTCTTTGGTGCCAACGAAAACGGCGGGTACACGGTGACGGTGCCTGCGCTTCCCGGACTCGTGACGGAAGGAAAAAACTTGGAGGACGCCCGCCGGATGGCTAAGGACGCCATACGCTGCTACATCGAGGGACTCAAGAAAACCAAAGAAAGAATCCCCGTGGAGAGAGACAGCGCACAGCTGAGGCTCTCCGTCGTCGCGTAGATAACACCTCAATACCAGGTCAGTCTGGCTTACTCCCTCTTGTGCGGATCAATCCGGCCATTTTTGTGCACCGTGCAGGATTCTCGCGACGTAGACAACATCTCCGCTGACTTGGTAAACCACGATATAAGGAAGCGGCCGTACCACAAGTTCACGTGTTCCAGGCTTCTTGCCCGTACGTCCGCGGTTGGGAAACATCCTCAGTGCAGAAATGGCGTTATAGAGTGACCGGATGATCCGTGCAGCGTGTTGCGGTGTTTCGTCGAATAGCTAGTCAGTGATGCGTTCGAGATCGTCAGCGGCCCCCGCGGTCCAGCGTACCAGCATCAGGTCTGGCGCTGCTTCTCGCTCAAAAGCTTTTCAAGACGGACGCCGACTTCCTCGTGTTCCAGCACTTCGCCTCGCTCGATTTGCGCTAAACCCTTCTCCACTTCGCGCACAAACCACTGGTCATAATCCACCAGTCGCTGCACGGCTTCCTGCACGAGCGACTGCGCATCCCGGCCCTGTTGTGCGGCAACTTCGTCCAGCTTGGCTTGAAGCTCTGGTGTGAGGTTTACTTCCATGCCGCCAGTCTAGTCGCTGCTCCGAACTCTGTCAAAGGACGAACCGTCAGATTCCCACTTGAGATGCTCGAAACTTCGTTAACGCTGTGGTATAGTTGTTTCCGTTCAGTACTGCGCCTCGCCAGCCCGCGAGGCGTTTCTTTTTTTGGCTCATGTTGTAGCGCCAGCATCCTGCCGGCGTTTTTCGTTTTTGGTAGCACAGCCTTCAGCCTGTGCTCTTTCTTTTTCTGTCAGTCCAAATCCAAAACTAAATCTAAGGAGACTTTTCTATGTCCTCGCTCAGTCCAAAGGACCGCGTATCCCTCTGTCTATTCTCATTCTCCGATGGCCGCCGTTGTTGCACTCCCCGCACCGGCAACCATCCCCACTTCTGCTTCTACCACGCCCAAAAGGAGGCCCGCGCTCAAGCCGCTGAAAAACTCGGCAAAGATCTCGCCTGCTTCTTCTCCGGCGACTACCTTTCCGCCTGCGACCTCAGCACCGCCCTCTCCCGCCTCATCCCCGCCGTGGTCCGCGGCGAAGTAAAACCCAAAACCGCCCGCACCGTCGCCTACCTCATCCAAACTCTCATGCAAGCCATCCACATCTCCCGGGAGGAATACATCCACGCCTTCGGCACCGAAGGCTGGCGCAAATCGATCCGCAACGGCGTAAACGCCAACTACGACCACCGCTTCCCTCCTGCTCCCGAACCCGATGCGCAACAACCCGCCACCTCAACGCCGCTCCAATCCGCGCCCCCGCCAACCCAACACCCGCCCAGCGCTCGGCGATCTCGGCCCAAGTCAACCGCGCCACAATCCGCCGCGCCCAAACCTAATCCCGCCGCCCACACTCCTCAACCAGCTTCCTCCAACAACGGCCCCGCTTCACAAACCGCTCATCCCAACAGCGGCCCCGCTTCACAGACCGTTCAACCCAACAACCCACCTCCGCCCGCCCCACCACGCCCGCAACCTCGACCGGCCGCCCCAACCCACGACCCCTGCGCCGTCCGCTTCGACCACAACTACCGCCTCCGCTCTGACGCTAAACTCATTTGAGATCCGGTAGGGTCATCCTTTCGAGGATGACCGCTCCCCCATCCCGCAACCCAAGCAAAATCAACACTTACACAAATCCCCGCAACTGTAAGTTTCTAAAGCGCATCCACAAAACGTAAGCCCTTTATCAGCAACACTTACAAAAAAACAGGAGGTCCACCGGCGAGTCCAATTTCCCAGCACCAAACCACTCCGAGGAGCGCAGCGACGAAGATCCACTCTCGTCGCAATTCACAAGTCACGGTTCACGGAACACGGGTCACGGAACACAGCGCTACTTCCCTGCTCGTCGAAGAACCTTTGGCGTCGCTAGCCAGATCAATTGTCCGCTCGGCGGCGAAACGCGTTTCAGTTCGATCAATGCCACTCCCGCCTTTTTTAGCGACGTAATGTGGTGCTTCGAGCCGAGCGCCGCCGCGATGAGGTCATCCAGTTGCGGCGCGTGCCCGAAAACGAAAAGCGTCGAGGTTTGCTTGTCCTTCGCGAGTTCGCGGAAAAACAGAGTTGGCTCCGCGCCGGGCAGCAGCGCATCCGTGTGGCGGATTTTTTGTTTGGCATAGTCCAGCGCTGCCGCGAAAATCTCCGCCGTCTGCGTTGCGCGCACATAGGGACTCGATAGCAACAGGTCAGGTGTGGCGCTAAGCCCTGCAACCGCAGCCGCGACCCGTTTGGTCTTCTCGATGCCTTCCTCGGTCAGGTATCGTTCCGGATCGGGCGGACACTTGGGATCTTCCCGGTCGATCGCGATGCCGTGACGCACGACGTATATCTCCATTGACGCATTCTCCCTTGCACCAATCTATATGATCTCGAAGCAGCTCCGGCGCAAAACTCAGCGCCACGTCGGCTACGAAACAGCCTGCCGAAAGTAAAGTCGCACGTGAAACTCTTTTTCGAAAAGTTCCGCGCTTCGGTTTGCATCGAGCAAATCTTCCGCCGCGTCGCCCCGCGCGGTCACCTGGAGACCCATGGCTCCGCGTTGAAACGCCGCGCGTAATTGCATCACTCGCTGCCGGTGCGAATGATCCAGCGCTTCGGCAATCCTCAGAATCGCAGCGAGCCGCCGCGCAATCCGCTTGTCGGTGTTGTTCAGCGAGGAATAGCCCAAATGATGTCCGGCGGGCTCCGATTTTCGATTGTGATAGCGCACCAGCGCCGCGACGATCGCCCGGTCGCGGCCCTCGAGGCCGGGGATGTCCCCGTTCATCACCAGATACTCGCCATGCTTGTGATGCCCGCGATGGCTGATCATGTGCCCCGCGTCGTGCATGAGCGCCCCGGCTTCCAGCAGCACGCGAGATTGCGCCGCAAGATGGTGCACCGGCTGAAGCTGGTCGAAAAGCAAAATACTCAACTCGCGCACGTGCTCGGCATGCGTTTGATCCTTTTGCACGCGGCGCGCGAAACTCCTCGTTCCAACCAGCAGCTGCCGGGCCGCCGCATCATAGCGGTGGGGCTCCGTTCTGGAAAACGCCTCTCGCGCTATCTCCTGGATCACTCCCTCGCGCAGGCCAACGCTGGGAATCGAGAAATTCCGGATGTTCAAGTAGCGGCCCAGCGTTACAAACGTAATCGCCGCTATGCCGATTACGTCCGCGCGGTCCCGCCGGATTGCATAGCTTTTCATGCGCTCGCGAACATCGCGCTTCAAGAGATCTGGAAGGCGGTCGCGCAACAGAGACACCTCCAGCGTAGGGAGGCCGTGCAGCCGCGGGCCGGGCGCGATGTTTGCCAGCGTTTCCGCGTTTCCACCCAATGCCACGGAAATCTGCTCGCCAAGATTCGGCCGCGAAGGCAGCCGCGATTCCAAAAGCGCGCGCACGTACTTGCGCACCTGTTCCGCCTGCACGGGACGCACCACCCCGGTAATATTCAGTGTGGTCATCAACCGCACCGCGCCCACCGGCAACTGCACGCTCTGCTCCACGTTGTGGTCGCGGAGCAGGCTGATCTCCAGGCTTCCGCCGCCCAAATCCGCGATGCAGCGCGGTGGCGATTCGGGCCCCAGCGCCGCCAGGACCGCTACGCGGCCAAGGCGCGACTCCTCCGGCGAACTGATCACCTCCAAAGCGATTCCCGATTTCTGTTTGATTCGCCGTACAAATGCATCGCGGTTGCGTGCCTCGCGAGACGCGCTGGTAGCCACCGCCCGGTAGCGTGTAACCCCGAACTCCTCCATGATTTCGCGGAATTGACGAAACGCTTTGACGCCCTTTTTGAACAGCTCTTCGCTGAACCGATGCCGCAGAAAGACACCTTCGCCGAGCCGCAGCGAATATCTTTCATTGACGAGCGGTTCTATATCGAGCGCGGAATATGCCCGCGCCACGGCCAGGCGCAACGCATTGGAGCCCGCGTCGATGGCGGCAATATGAACTGGCTCAGACATTTCGGAAACTAACGCCAGAGATGCGCTAGCGCGGCGGAAGGCGCGTATTTGGTCGCGCGAATTCCCAGTTCCTCGCCGATTCGATGGCGCAGCTGCTTGTTGACGGCCGAAACGCTCGCCTCTCCATCCAGCTCGATGAACGAGTGGCGCTTGGCCATCACCTCGAACTCGCGCTTGATCATGGTCTGGTAGCGAATAAAAGACCAATATAAATCGTGCGAGAGCGACATATCGCGGCCCGCTTCCCAGTAGCTGATAGCCTGGGCTTTTTTGAACTCGCGGGCGAAGGCGGTTTCCGGACGCACATTCAGCCAGAAGGTCAAATGCGGGCGCAGCGCCATGGCGTACAAGCCATTCAAATAATCGCGGTTGATGCCGCGTACCACGCCTCGCGCCACCAGTGTGAAGATAAAGCGGTCCGCGAGCACAACGGTTCCGGAGCGCAGCGCGGGCAAAACGCGGTGCTCCACTTGATCGAAGAAATCAGTCGCGTACATCAGCGCCAGGGTCAGCCGCGTGACCGCGTTTTTCGCGAGCAATTCGTCGATGTCGCGGCCCACCAGGTTTGAGCGCCGCAATCCGCTGGTCTGCACGGCGAACCCTTCCGACTCCAGCCATTCCTGGAGCAACGCAATCTGCGTCGATCGCCCGGAGCCGTCCATGCCTTCGATGACGATGAGGTTTCCGGTGATCTCGGTAGGATCGAACCCGACCAGCGCCTCGCCATAGAAAAACTGCGCTGCGCCGTCATCTCCCGGCGCAACTGGCTTTGCCGCGGCTGGTGGCGTGCCCGCGGACAGCTGCGGCAACGGCGCTTCGGCTGCAACAACCGGCGCGCCCGGCTTTTCTTTCTCTTTTTCTTGATCGGGCATGCTTACTCCGGAACTTCAATGCGTGGTGCAAAGCGCTTCAAATCGATTTTGGAAGCCACTATCTCTCGCATCTGCTTCTGCAGTTTGTTCACCGGCAGAGTGCCATCCAGCACGACGAAATTATCGGAGTCCACCATCTTGTCGTACTCCTCGAGGATGCGCGCCTGAAACAGCCGGAAACTTTCCGCGCGGTCGTAGGACAGCGCCAAATCCATTCCCGCCTCGTAATACTTCAGTTTTGGGCGGCCGCTGAGGATGCGGTGGACCGCAATATCCAGCGGCGCGCGAAAATAAAAGGTGATATCCGGAACCGGAGCGAAACGGTAAAGATTTCTCAGCCAGCGCCCGGGGCAGCCGCGAGCTGCATCGCGCGCAAACGCCGTGTAAATATAGCGGTCCGCGAGCACCAGATAGTCGCCCTGGAGCAGCGGCATGATTTGCCGTTCGCAGCGATCCGCAAAATCGGCCGCATGCAAAAGCGAAAACGTCGTCGGTGTCAGGAGCCGGCGCTGCTTTCCGCGCCGCGTCGCGGATTTCACGAGCGGCGACGAATTCCACTCCGTGAAATGCAGCCGGTATCCGCCGATCTCGAGCCAGCGCTTCAGAAGGTAAAGCTGTGTGCTTTTTCCCGAGCCGTCCGTTCCTTCCACTACGATGAGCGCGCCGGGATACGCGCGGCTCGGCACCGGCTTTCCCGGCTGCGGAAGTGTGGATTTACCGGGTTCCGTCCGAGGCTGCTTTTGAGCGATGTCCTGATTTTCCATGAAGCTCTTTGCGAGAACCGATCTGGCGACTGAGCGTAAACCCGAAGTGTTACAAGAGCATTACAACACACCCGCGGCGTACCTGGCAAAGCGCCCTGAGCGCTAACTCAGAACACAGACAGCTTGATGCGCAGGAATTTCTTCGGATTTTGGCGGAAGTCCCCGATGAGCAGCCGCATGTCTCCCGTCAAGCCGGTCACGCTGTCGTAGAGTTTAGGATCGGAAAACAGTTTGCCGACGGTCGTGGTGTTGTCGTTCAGTTTGGCGGTGGCATTTGCCACGTTATCGCTGGTTTCCCGCAGCTTGGTGTAAAGCGTGTCATCGGTCACAAATTTTCCAAGCGTACCCTTCCCGGCACGGACATCGCCAATCATGGCGTTGCTATTGGTAACCGCTTGTTTTGCCTGATCATAAAGTGATGGGTCATACAGGAGCTTTCCGATGGTTCCTTTCTGGGAGCGCACGTCCGCCAAAATCACGTTTACGTTATCCAATCCCTGGTCTACTTTGTTGTACATCTCGTCCGACACAACCAGCTTTCCGATCGTTCCCTCGCCGGCCTGCACTTTGGCCATCATGGCGTCGCTCTTGGCGAGAATGCCGTTCAGATGGTTGTAGGCCTGATCGTCGTTGAGCAATTTCCCGAGTGAGCCCTTTCCTTGTTTCACTCCGCTGATTAAGTCTTGGACGTTCTCGGATAGCGCCTTAAGATTCCCAAGCAAGTCTGCGCTGCGCTCGACCACTTCCTTCATCGCCTTTTCTTCGGTTCCCGGCACTTCTTGCCCATCCTTCAGAGGCACGCCCGTGATCCCGCGGCTAATGCTGACGTACCGATTCCCCAGCAAGCCTTCTGTCACCAGGCTCGCAACGGAGTCCGTCAGAATGTCGTTCTCGTAATGCTTGCCCACGCGCATCACCACTTCGATGTTCCTGTTCCTGTCACTGACTTTGCCCGGCGTCCGCGGCGCAAGCCTGATGGATTCAACGTTTCCCACTTCCACTCCATCCAATCGCACCGGAGCTCCATTCGAAAGCAGCGAAACCTCCGGGAGATAAGTAACTATTCGGTACTTCGGCCCAAGCGTGCCCGCGCCTGTCACGTAGAAAATGCCGGCGGCCAAGACCGACAGGCCAACCAGCACAAATAATCCCACGCGCAGTTCCGTCCAAGTCAGTTGTTTGCGCTGCGCCATTTTTTCGTTCCTCCGTTTCGATTCACTCTCGGCTTACCAAAACCTCATACCAGGAACCGCTTTAGATAATCATCCTTCGTGCCCGCAAGCTCTTCCTGCCCGCCCTCGAAATAAACTCCGCCCTCGCGCAAGACCAGGAAACGCGTCGCCGCAAACTTAGCGCCCGCTGCCGCATTCCCGTTGGACACCGTATGCACGACGCGCTTCGCCGCCGGATCGAAGCGAAAATTCGCCAGCGCAAAACCATCCTGGAGCCGCTGCGTGGCAAGCAGGGCCGTGACGCCGTAGACGTCGCGCAGCCGCAAGATCAGCGTAATGATCGTTTGCGACGTAACGGGATCAAGCCCGGCAGTCGGTGAATCATACAGCACGATGGGCGGCTGATTGATCAAAGCGCGCGCAATGGAAACGCGCCGGCGCATTCCACCGGACAGTTCGGAGGGGAACAGGTCAACGGTGTGTTCCAGCTCGACGAATCGAAGCACTTCGAGCACGCGCGGCTCGATCTCGTGGTCCTTCACTCCGTCTTCCTGCAGCCGGTAGGCCACGTTGTCGCCGACGGTCATCGAATCGAATAGCGCGCCCTCCTGAAAAACAAAACCGATGTGGCGGCGAAATTCGAGCAGGTCGCGCTCCGGCATGCTGGAGAGTTCCTTGCCGAGCACGCGGATAGTACCCTCAGAAGGCCGCAAGAGTCCCGCGGCGAGTTTAAGCGATAAAGTTTTCCCAGTGCCGGTTTCTCCCAATAGCACCAGCGTCTCTCGCTCCCGCACTTGGAACGAGACATCGCGCAGGATGTCGCCTTCTTCGAAACCGATGCGTACGTTCTCGAACGTGATGGCTGGATTGGAGTCGGAACTCGATGTGGCGCTAAGCATCGGGTATGCCCGCCATTATAGCGGCAATTCCGGCGTCATGCCGAACCTGAGACACAAATCGCGCAAGCGCGCGTTTGCGAGCGGGTGCAGGGGTTAGAAAAGCTTGTTGGCGAGGAACAACGCCACTTTGGTGAGAAATGCGTCGGCCACGATGATCATCACGGAAGCCAGGACTGCCGCCTGCGTGGTGGCCCGGCCAACGCCCTGAGTTCCACCACGAACCGTAAGTCCCTTATAGCAGCCAATCGTGGCGAGAATGAAGGCAAAGAAAAATGGTTTGGTGAATCCCTGCATTAAGTCAGCAAAATCCAGCGCATCGATAGCGCGGCGCCAGAACTCGATGGCGCCGAGCCGCAGAGAGAAAATCGAAGCCACGCATCCGCCCAGCAAGCCCATAAAATCCGTCATGGCCGTCAACAGCGGCAGCGTCAACAGCGTGGCAATGACTCTCGGCGCCACCAGCTTTCGGATGGGGTTCGTCCCCATGGCGCGCATGGCGTCCACCTGTTCCGTCACAAGCATGGAGCCGAGTTCGGAGGCGATACCCGTCGCGCAACGGCCGGTCACGAGTAACCCCGTGAGGGAAGGCCCAAGCTCGCGAACCAGGGCGATGGCCACTACGTCGCCGGTCAACGAACTTTGGCCAAAGCGGGTAAACTGTGACCCTGTTTGCAAGACCATGACCGCGCCGATGAAAAAGCCAGAGAGCAAGATGATGGGCAGCGAACCGGCGCCGATGTTGTCCATCTGCTGCAAGATATCTTGAAGGTAGTATGGGGGCGTGAAGATAGCGTAGAGCGTGCGGCCGCAGAGTATGGCGAATTCCTGCACGTCGGCCACGGCACTTTTCGCGGCGTTTACGAATACTGCGGCGACGGTAATGCGCTCTTCCGTCTTGGCTTCGCGACCTGCGACCTGGAGAGGTGTGTCTGCCACGAGTACCTGTAATGTCATCCGTTCTGCTGAATTCCTGCGGCGCAAAACCCCGAGCGGGAAGCGTAACTGCGTGGCAGGGACACGTCAAGCAATCAGTCCGGTAAACTCTCAGACGGAATGCTGCCTTTCCTTCGGCGGGAGTTTAAGGAGGATGTCCTTTCAGAAGGGATCTTGAGTGAAAAAGGTGCGGCAGAGGGGAGTTATTTCACTGCGACGACTACGAGGGTGAAGTCGTCCTGGAAGGCGCCGCCGCTGAAGGCAGAGACTTGTTTGCGGATGGCGGCGAGGAGGTCGGCGGCGGTGAGGGCAATATGGCGCTTGCCGAGATCGATGAGGCGGGCTTCGCCGAATTCCTGGTCGCGGGCGTCCATAGCTTCGGTAAGGCCGTCGGTGAAGAGGACAAGGCGATCGCCGGGTTCGAGGCGCGCTTCGGTATCGGCGTAGATGCGGCCGGGCATAATGCCCAGCGGAGTGCCGCCCTCTTTCAAAGCGATGACAGCGCCGGAGGCGCGCAGTAGCAGGGGCGGGCAATGGCCGGCGCTGGCGTAGAGCAGCGTGCCGGAGTCGGCGTCGATGGTGCAGTAGCAGAAGGTGACGAATTTATCGGCGGCGATATTGTTGCAAAACACGGAGTTCAGTTTTCCGCAGAGGGTGCCGGGTGAAACGCCTTCGGAGGCGAAGGCCCGGAAGCTGGCTTGCAGATTGGCCATCAGCAAAGCGGCGCTGATGCCTTTGCCGACGACATCGCCGATGCAGATGCCGATGGCGCGGTCGCTGAATTTGAGGACGTCGTAGTAGTCGCCGCCGACGAGGCGCGCGGGTTGCCAGGCTCCGGAGATTTCCAGGCCGCGCACTTGGGGAATACTTTTCGGCAATAGTCCTTCCTGAATTTCACGGGCCTTCTCCAATTCTTGATCCTGCTGCTGCGAGTGGGTCTGTTCGAGTTCGACGGTGCGTTGGAGCTGGAAGTTGCGACGCTCGAGCTTGGCGCGCGATTCGGTGTAGGCGTGGTAGATGATGCCCACGATGGTGATCACGACGGTTCCGAGCCTGCCGGAAACCCAAAACTCCTCACGAAAAAGGGAAAAGGGGATGTGAAACATCATCATTATGATGAGAACGCCCAGGACGGAGCTGAGCAAGGCGGTCACGAAGAGGCAAGAAATGTAGACGAGCCAGTGATAGAGCGGCTTGCGAGAGAGGAACAAAGGCGCAAGCCGGGTCATTGCCAGCGTGGTGAGATTGCCAGTGACGAACGTGTAGACGAACACGCCCAGGAAATCCGTGTGGCTCCAATTGGTGATCGAAAAAATGGCGAACAAGACGACGCCGACGACCAGGTAAAGGCCCTGAAATGTCAGGAGACGGCGGCCGAAACCGGGTGGATGTGAAACGGCTGGATTGACGGATGACGTAACCGGAATTTCCTTTTTGGTTCAAAAACGGCACTGATCATATACCCATCCCGCTGTTCGCCGATAGTGTGGAACAAGCTTCATTCGGACCGCCCCTAAAGGTTCCGAGATTCGAACCAGCGCCGCCGAAATTGAACTGACCGACGACGATTCTCTCCCCGGCGCTCGCCGCTTCTACGCCGAAGATCCTTGGGGCAACCGCCTGGAATTCCTCGAAGCGAGCTCCTGACAGTAAGTCAGTTTCTGGTAATGCGCGTGGGCACGGAGGGGAGGCCCGTTTTAATTTGGCTAAATCTGACATAGGATTGGTCCACGGTGTACAGGGTAAAGAGCAAACGCTGGCCAAGAATGGTGCACTTCTACCGCTCGTTCGTGGAAATACGCCGGAATAGCTGGCTAAGACCCATGTTGGAATTTGTGGAACAAATCGGGGCCGCTGATTTTGCGCACAATCCCTACGGGTCCGCTTCCCACATTCGAGTTCGCGTTTCCTATCGGCTTCGCTCTGCGACGGGATGCGCGGCGTTGTGTGGCATGTTGCTCGCGGTGAGCGCTCCAACAGATTTCTTTTGCACGAGTGTGCGCTCACAGCAGACTGATCCGGCGAAGCCTGTTGTGGTGCAGCCTGGCGCGCCGGGTAAGCCGAGCAGGACGCTGCCGCCGTCGACGAGGGCTACGCTGCCGCCACGGTCGCCGGCGGATGTGGAGTTCATGCAAGGCATGATCATGCATCACGCCCAAGCGGTGGAGATGACGGCGCTGATTGCGTCGCATACGGAGAACAATGAGTTGCGTTTGCTGGGGGCGCGAATCAGCAGCTCGCAGTCGGACGAAATAAAGTTTATGCGGCGGTGGCTGGCGGCCCGCGGAGAATCGCTTTCCATGGCGATGCCGGGAATGCCGGACATGGATAAGCCGGGCCAAGCGAGGAGTCTCATGCCCGGCATGCTCACGCCGGAGCAGATGGAAGCGCTGCGGAAAGCGAAGGGCGCGGAGTTCGACAAATTGTTTTTAACAGGTATGATGCAGCACCACGATGGCGCGTTGACCATGGTGAAGGATTTGTTCGACACCGCGGGAGCGGGGCAAGACGCCGAGCTGTTCAACTTCGCTACGGATGTGGATAGCGGGCAGCGGGCGGAGATCAGGATCATGCAGACGATGTTGGAGAAAAAAACTTTAGAGGAGAAACGATGAACCGAGTGCTCAGTCTTGCCCTGTGTATGTTGGGGGCCGCGCTTGCTTTCTGTTTCAGTGTGAGGGAGATGCAGGCGCAGACGCCTGCAACTTCTCCACAGGCACAAGCCCAGAAGCCTGAAACCCCGCCGCCCGCGCAGGAACCAGAGGAGGAAGAGGAGAATCCGTTTGCTCCGCAGCCTGCGCCGTCGCTACCGCCGGGGATGATGGGGTCGGACGCGAACGATCCGCGAGCCAAACTGAGGCCGGGACTGTATGACGCGGGCGAAGCAGCGATGGGCATCAAGCACCTCCTGCTGCTCAAGAAACCTGACGCGTTCCAACTGGGGGCTTCTGATCCGGATGATCCGAAGGTGCAGAAGGTTTTTGGCCAGCTCGGCATAGGCAATCGCGAGAAGATGCCGAAGCCGCTGCAGTTGGTCATCGCACAGCTTGCTTTCTCGAACTCGGACCTGGCGTTCCAGGGCAACCATCTGTTCCAGGGGAATTTTTATGGCCTGGATATCTTTGACATTTCGAATCCGGCGAATACGACGTTGCTGACTTCGCTGGTGTGTCCGGGCGGGCAGGGGGATGTGTCGGTGTATAGAAACCTGTTGTTCATGTCGGTGGAGATGCCGAATGGACGGCTGGATTGCGGCATGGAGGGGTTTCCGCCGGAGCCTCCGCCGCCGGCAGGAGAGGAAAAAGGAAAAAAGCGTCGCCCGCCGGCCGCGCAAAAGGACCGTTTCCGAGGCGTGAGGATCTTTGACATTTCAGACATCAAGAATCCAAAGCAAGTGGCGGCGGTGCAGACGTGCCGTGGATCGCATACGCATACGCTGGTGGTCGATCCGAACGACAAAGAGAATGTGTATATCTATGTGTCGGGCACATCGTTTGTGCGTCAACCGGAAGAACTGGCTGGGTGCTCTGATGAGAAAAGCCCGGAGAAGGATCCGAATACGTCGCTGTTCCGGATCGAAGTGATTCAGGTTCCCGTGGCGGCGCCGCAGGATGCGAAGGTGGTCGCCAGCCCTCGGGTGTTTATCGATCCGCGAACGGGCGCGCTGAACGGCCTTAACAACGGCGGCACACACGGCAAGAAGGGGGCCGAGAAACCTGCGGACACGAACCAATGCCATGACATCACGGTGTACACGGCGATTGGGTTGGCGGCGGGCGCATGCTCCGGGAACGGAATTGTGCTGGACATCAAGGACCCGGTGCATCCGAAGCGCGTGGATGCGGTCAACGATCCGAACTATTCGTACTGGCACTCGGCTTCGTTCTCGAACGACGGGAGCAAAGTCGTGTTTACCGACGAGTGGGGCGGAGGCCTGGGGGCGCGGTGCCGACCGAACGACCCGAACAAGTGGGGCGCGGATGCCATCTTCCGTCTGAAGGACAACAAGCTGAGCCTGGCGAGCTATTACAAGCTGCCGGCGGCGCAGAGTGACTCTGAGAACTGTGTGGCGCACAACGGCTCGCTGATTCCGGTCCCTGGCCGCGACATAGAAGTGCAGGCGTGGTATCAAGGCGGCATCTCCATAGTGGACTTCACCGATCCGGCGCAACCCTTCGAGATTGCCTACTTCGACCGCGGGCCGATTGATCCGAACATGTTGGTGCTGGGCGGCGACTGGTCAGCATATTGGTACAACGGCTACATTTACGGATCGGAGATCGCGCGCGGCCTGGACGTCTTTGAACTGCAGCCGACCAAGTTTCTGACGCAGAACGAAATCGACGCGGCGAAGGCGGTTCGGGTGCCTGAGCTGAATGTGCAGAACCAGCAAAAAATAGAGTGGCCAGCACAGTTGGTCGTGGCGAAAGCATACGTGGACCAGTTGTCCCGAACGCAGGCTTTGCCAGCAGACCGAATCGCAGCTCTGCAGAAGGCGATCCAAAGCGCAGAGAGTTCGCACATGAGCCGGGGCAAGCTGACGAAGTTGAAGAGCATGGCAGCGTCGTTGGAAAAGAGCGCCGCCATGGCGAAGAGTCCGACTGACTCGGCACGGTTGCATGCTTTGGCAGAGATTCTGAAGCAACCGTCAGCGTAACGATATCGCGAACCTGGCGGCTTTCCGGTTAGCCCGCAGAGCCAAGATCGGTCCGCGGAGGTTCGAACGACTGCTCCTGCGCCCAAGACCAGGGGCCGTTCGCGACGGCGCGACTCCTGATTATCGTTAATCAGGAGTTGAGTTCAGCCGTTTCGGCGGGAGTGTTCGTGATGTTGCGTCAGACTGCGCATAACACGCCAAGCGGCCCAAACAAAGCCGACCAACAGACCCAGTCCGCTTACGAGTAAAAGCCAGGGATGTGAATACCCAGATCGCGCCAAATAAGGCGGAACATCAATTCCAAGCCCCAGAAGCAATGCGACTGTGGGGAGAACAATCGCTAACAGCAGCGCAAGCGATGCCGAGCAAAGAAGTACGACGCCTAAAAGCTTTATGGAATTCAATTAAAGTCTCCCTCTGGCGGCTAACTTCTCCGGTAACGGCTAGTTCGTTCCTATCGTCTTCCCGGCAGCTTTAGCATACTTAGGGTCGGTTGGTTGCAACTCGTAAGCTCGTTGATAGGCGGATGAAGCCGCAGATTGATCATTCAAACGCTGGTAGGCAATGCCGAGATTGAACCAATATGAAGAGACTTTCGGTTGATACCTCGTGGCATCGCGAAGCCATCGAACCGCTTCCGTATTTTGGTCTGCAACAAGAGCGTCATAACCCCATTTCCCCTCCTCATATCCACCTTCGCTGGAGAAGTTGATGAAAGGTCGCCCGATAGTCGATCCAAGGAACCCAAATAGGACCAGGGCAGCGATGCTCCCTGCGATTAGCGTACGGCGACCCGGAAGCACGATCGCATAACCAAGCAGCAAACCAAGGACGGCACCAGCAGCATGGGCGACATTGGCGACATTGAATACGTGAGTGACCGTCGTCAAAATGCAAATGAAAAACCATCCCACGAACAGATTCACCGTCCTCTTGTCTAGCGAATCTTTGAATCGTTCGTCGTGCTGTGAAAGGACGTACAGTAGTCCGAATAGACCGTATCCGACCCCGGAGAGTCCCACACCTCCCTGAGCAAAAGCAAAATCCAAGGAACTGGAACCGATCGCAAAGAGTAAGATCAGCAGGGCTGTTCTGAAATGGCCGTAGATGCGTTCGACAGTTGTTCCGAGCATCCAAAGCCAATAAAGGTTAAATGCCAGGTGCAAGATGTCCAGATGCGGTAAGACGCTAGTTGTGAATCGCCATAGCTGTCCACGACGAATCTCGGCGTTCTCAAATAAGGGCGAAATGTTCGTGCCCGCCCACCAAGCAATCGTCACTCCTACTGCAAGGACTGCGATGCCAGAGATTACAGGATAATTTGGAATTTCCTTCCATCGAGGGACACTCGGCATGTTCGCTCCCTTGTCTCAGTCGACCACAACGCGACCTGTTTGCAATCTAGGCTGGTGGTACAGGTGTGTTGACTAAGTTAAGAGAGGAATGGTTACAAGGAACAAAGGGGTTGCCAAGTGCCCGGTAAGTCGGGCTAATCGGAGCAGTGAAATGTTACTTCAAATCTATGGGAAGGCGAGAAGCCGGGACTTGGTCTTGCGGCTGAGGTGGCGATTACCGGTCTTGCCAGCGGCCTATGAAGGATGGCACCGGTGGCCTGGGCCTATATTAACTACTATATTAATATTTACTGCTAGTACCGCCAGTAGGGCGCATTCCTCCTTGCTTCCAGTGCCGTCATGACCGCAAGACTTGTAACGGCACAATTCTTAAGAATGGATCTACGTAAACCCATAACTAAATCAACTAAATAAAGGCTTAACTCCGGGCAGCAAGGACGGTTGGACGTAAAGGCTTCCCGGAAACACGTGGGTTAGCGGGGCGAATGGCCCGGTGGGGAGAGCTATTCCACTTTGGCATGAGGTTTGCTGAGGGTATTGCAAACAGGTTCTTTTCCTGATTTTCCTGAACATGACTTTTGTAGTTGAACCCAAGTTCGACGTGCTGTAGAAATCTGACAAGGTTTCTAGCTATCCAGGGTTCCATCAGCAAAAGCACATTCAGAAGATCTTGACGGAGGCAGCAATGAAACGACCCAGAGTAGCTTCAGTGTTGTGGTCTCTCCTTTCCGCGATTGTGTTGATATTCGCGCCGACAGTGTCAGCTTCACCTACGGGAAGCATCGCGGGGTCCGTGAAGGATCAAAGCGGTGCGGTGATTTCGGGCGCGAAATTGACGCTCATCAACATGTCTACTAACGCTAAAGACGCGGCCGTCAGTGACAGCAATGGGGGATTCCAGTTCCTGCAACTGGCACCGGCCGTGTACTCGCTGCAAGTCGAAGCTGCGGGCTTCAAAAGAGCGGCGGTGAACGACATCGTGGTCCAGGTGGACCAGATCACGCACCTGGACGCCACCCTCCAGGTCGGTAGCGTTGCCGAGACCATTGAAGTCTCGGGTACGGCAACTCCATTGCTGGAGAGTGATAGGAGCACCTTAAGCAACGTAATTGACAGCGAGGTCGTCTCGAACATTCCACTGAACGGACGCCAGTATCTGGATCTGGCCCTATTAACGCCCGGCGTCCTGCCCTCCTCAACCGGCACTCAGGGCGGAGGTTTCAACGTCTCCGGCGCCCGTTCGCAGTCCAACATCTTCCTGCTGGATGGTGTCAGCAACATCGACACACAGATTAACTCCGCGCTGGGCAATTTCCGGATCACGGACGCAGTGCAGGAGTTTGCTGTTCAGACCAGCGTGGCTACTGCGGAGTTCGGCCGTGGCACCGGCGGCCAGGTGAATATCGTCACCAAGAGCGGAACCAATCAGTTTCATGGAACAGCCTTTGAATACCTTCGCAATTCCGTCTTGGACGCCAGAGATTTCTTCACTAACAAGAATGGCGGCACGAAAAATCCCCTGCACCGCAATCAATATGGCGGAACATTCGGAGGACCAGTCCTCAAGGACAAACTATTCTTCTTTGCGTCGTATGAAGGCTTCCGCCAGGTAGCTCCGCAGGTCAGCTCCACTCGCGTGCCCACGGCCGCTGAACGCGCTACGGTGACCGATCCCATCTCCAAGTCCCTGCTCCAGTTCTGGCCAGCTCCCAACTTTAATGTCACAGGGACAACCGGAAACAACTTCATCTCCAACGTTCCTTCGTTGACCTTCGACGAAACTGGTCTCGCCAAGGTGGACTACGCGTTCAGCGAAAAAGACCATCTCTCGGTGCGCTGGGCGCAATATGGGGGCACCACTTTTACCGGCGGGGCGATTCCGCTCGAGGGAGGCAACGCCAACGCGCCGGGGAGCGACTCCGGTCTGATCGATTACACGCACACATTTTCATCACGCGTCCTGAATGAAGTCCGTTTCGGTTTCTCCCGCAACAAGACCTTTATTAGCGTTCAGGACTCCGGTCTCGATGCCTCGAAGATCTTCGTTGATTCCGGCGGAAATCCCTTGCCGGGCATCGTAAATGGAAGCACGAACGTACTTGATTCCGGTCTGCCCACTATCGGCATAAGCGGCGGCTATGCTCCTCTGGGGAGCACCAGCAACCTTCCGCAAGGCCGGAGAACCAACACGTATGAACTCTATGACAACCTTTCCTGGATTGCTCCGTTCGGAGCGTCCAAGCACTCCTTCCGCATGGGTATCCACGTTCGACGGGAAGACGCCCGTCGCTTCCTTGACGGTTCAGCGCGCGGCGTGTTCAACTTCACCAGCTTTTCGGATTTCTCTGGGAGCCTTAACAACGGCGTCGCTCAGGTTAACACCTCCACTCTGCTCTTTGGTTCCACGCTGGCTTACTGGCAGCGCTACCCGTGGGACCTCTATTGGCAGGATACCTACAAGCTCAAAGACAATCTCACTCTAAGCTACGGGGTGCGGTACGAGTATCCTTCCGCCATCCACCAGGTTCGCAACCAGGCAACGAACTTCATTCCTGGCGTTGGCCCCGTCCTCTTGGGTACCAACAAGGTCCTGTCAATTGATACCACCAAGAGCGGCCCCTCCTCTTTCTTCTTCACCCAAGCACCTTCTACACTGTCCGACTCGGGCACGAACGTAGATAAGAACAACGTCGCTCCCGTCTTCGGTTTCGCTTACACTCCGCGGTTTGCCAGGTCCGTATTTGGGAACGACAAGACCGTAATTCGCGGCGGATTCCGAGTGGGCTATGACGAGGTTTTCAACAATATCCCTGCAAATATGGCGCTTAATGCACCGTTCAACCTGACCACCAGCCAGACAGCGGGTACAACGCAGCCCGGTAAATTCTCATATGCCGTGGGTCTCAATCAGAACGTTCCCTTGGTGAAGAGGGTTGGCCAACCCAACCAGGTCGGCTTGGTGAGTCTCAGTGCCGAAGATCAAAACATTCGTAGCGCTTACATCTATCAGTACAGCCTCGGCATTCAGCGCCAGCTTGGGAGTGCATTCTCGCTCGAAGTCGACTACCAGGGTTCCACCGCTCACAAGCTTGGTTTGTTCATCGACGAGAATCAGCCAACGGTCACTGTAAATAACCCCACTGTACGCGGCAACCTATCTCCCAACATCCAGCACTTCCCGAACCCCTTGTTTGGTTCCATCGGAACGGGGGTGGATATCGGCAACTCCAATTACAGCAGCGCCGTCGTCACGGCCAGATATCAGGGACGTCACGGCATCTATTTTGAAGGCTCATACACCGTCGGGAAGTCCATCGACGATGGCTCCTCCTTCTTTGGCTCGACAGGCGAGCGCGCTGGGCTGGATGACCGCAACAATCTCGCCGCAGATCGCGGGCCCTCGTCTTTCGACATCCGGCATCGCGTTGTGTTTGTCTTCGTTTACGAGTTACCCATCGGACCCGGCCATCGCTTCCTTGGCTGGAGCAACGGTATTAACCGCCAGGTTTTTGGCGGTTGGCAGATTTCCGGCAACACTACCATCCAATCTGGAACTCCCTTCACGGTATTTAACGGCTCGAATGATTTCAGCGGCTTCAATCAGTTTAATGATCGTCCCGATGTTGTTGGCACCGGACCGCTTCTCCAGAACAACACCAATCCAGACGTGGCGTTTGACACGACCTACTTTGGATGCTCTACTCCGCCTTGCAACACAATTGGTAAAGGCGCACCGCCGGTGGGACGGCAAGGAACATCTGGACGCAATCAATACTATGGTCCCGGTTTACAAAACTGGAATTTTTCCACTGCGAAACTCTTCCCTCTGCGTACGGAAAGAGTTCATTTGCGCTTCGAAGCGGACTTCTTCAACCTCTTTAACCACACCAACTTTTCCAATCCGGTTGGCAGCGAGAGTAGTGTGAACTTCGGCAAAATTACATCCACGCTGGGCAGCGGCACCGCAACTGCTGTGGGCACAACCGCGGGCGTCGTCGGCGGGGGACCGCGTATTATCCAGGGCTCCCTGCGCCTGGTGTTCTGATTCGGAAACAGGGCCTGCACAGGCTAAAGGCACAATGCCTGGTTGCCGCGCTTGCCGGAGATGTGAAGTGTTACTTCACATCTCCGGCGATTAGCCTTCGAGCTAGTGTTGGCCGGGCCATTGACCTCGCCCGACTTACCTGTCACTTGGAAAAAAGCCACAGACTCTGGAGCTACTGAGGGTGTTCCTCCAACTGCTGCGAAACTCTAAGAACGCTGGTGTAAGCCCAATCCCGGAATTGACCCTGATCAAGGAGCATTCGACGCAGGAAGGACCATTCTACGACGCGCATTGCGTCCCTAAGCATCGGCAAACGAGGCCACGTTGTAGGTTCAACGATGCCAAACTGCAAGAGCTTTCAAAATTAAGTAATTAAATTTCGCAACCAACATCTCAAGCGCTGCTAGTTGTGCGATGGACGCCGAGTGCGCGCACGGGGCAAACGCTGTGGCGGCCGAAATTCAATAGTGACGTCCAGTTGAGCTTTGACAGGCCTTCTGTTCAAGAGAGTGGGCTTATAACGCCACAGGCGAATGGCGCTCGTTGCAGCCGGAAGAAGAGAGATCGAGCCGCTCACGTGCTTTACATCCAACACTTGGCCGAGCTCTCCGATGGTGGTGCGGACCTTTACGGTTTCCGACGATCCATGCCGAGCCCCGGGAATTGGGTAGCGAGGCCAAACGAACGAGACAAGCTCACCGGCTTGCAATCGAGCGGGTCTAAGAGCAGGCGCAGGTCCGGGCTCAGGGTAAACAAGGACAGAAAGCTGCGAGGTCATCGCAAACGAAGAGGACGCGGCGATGGGTTTTTCCGGGAGAATCAGTCTGAACGGTTTGCTGCCGTCGCCAGGGCCAGTGACAAGGATTGTGGAAGGCGATGAGAGGTGCGGCGCTGCCCTGCGTTGGGCGGTACTTACCGGCGCGCCGCGTATCGAGCCGACAGCCCTGGGTGAATGTGCGGGTTGGGAATTCACGGGTGGCGGCGCGTTTCGCGCGATTAGTGCGGCCGGGCCCTTGCGTTCAGGACTGACTTCTGGATTATCGGAATCAGTGAGCGGTGGGGGCGTTATTGCTGAAGCTGGTGCGGTCGTGGGCACGCGGGAGGTTGATTCTTCCGGTCGTGGATTGAGAGATTGAGCGGATGGGCTGTCTGAGCGCGACTCCTCCGGCGCCGGTGCCGGCGGAGTGGAAGTTCGCGAAGTCGTTTCGCCTGGGCGATTAAGCAGTGCCGTTGACGTGGCATCCACAGCCGGTGTTGATTTCCGGGTATCCCTGAGGCCCGTTCCGAGCGGGCCGCGTCCCACGGTGAGCACAACGGCGAGACTAGTCACCGCGAACAAAAACGCTACTGCGGCGACCTGAAATCCGGTTATTTCAAGAACATGTGAGCGTGAAGGCGAATTGTCGATGCGAGCCGCTGGCCACGCGAACTTGGCGGTTCGAACTTGCGGCCCAAACCCGGCGACTGGAGCAGGGCGGCGCACTTTTTCCTGAAGAGCTTCGACAAACGATGGCGGGCTCGCATGCAGAATCTCAGGCGTCACGATGGTGGATGCTTGAGGCGAAGCTGGCGCAATCAGTTCGGGCGAGGAGGGTTGGTCTTGCTCAGGAAAAACACTCCCAATTGGCTCTTCTGGGAAGCTATCGAGGGTTGCGGGGATGAGGCTCTCAAGAGGCGACGGCGCCAGGCCTTCAAATTCCGGGGCTGGCTTTTCGGAGGCGATCCAATTTGAAATTTGATTGCGGGCTTCGGCGGTGAGATCAATAAATTGGATGCCTGCGGTTTTTTTCGATTCCGCCAGCCACACAATCTGCGCGGAGATTTCGATCGTCGGCCCGGAGTTGGGCAATTGAAAGCGAATGCGTGGGAGGAAGTCATCAACGATAAGGGGGTCGGCTGCGGCAACGGCCATGCCCGTCTCACTTATATTGAGAGCAATACCGCCATTGGTATCGCCGAGCTTAACGTAGGTGAGGAAGGCAGGAGTGGTGCGCGTCTGAAGGCGGCGATCACGTGTGGGATGAATCGCCTCAACCGGCACCTGGCGTTCGGCTTCGAGTGCGGCTGCTTCCGGTTTTGCCGGTACGTCCGCTCCCTGTTCCCTTTTATTCCGCTGAGCGATTTCCATGAGTGTGGCCAGCTTGCCGCCCGCCTTTGAAAGTGCGTCAAAGACGTACGCAACATTCTTCGGGTTGAACTGAAGCTGCCGAGCTGTAAGAGTCAGCCGGATGCTTTCGTCGATTTCATCTTGCTGGCTTTCGGAAAGGTATGCCTGGAGGCCAGAATAGAGTGCGCCGTTCTCGTAATTCTCTTTCCATTCAAGAATGGCCTGGAGACGATGACCTGCGTGCTTCTCAAATTCTTGTTTCTGCTGTTCTGTTGCGGCACATTCGGCGAACACCTCCGCAGGACCGTGGGGTAACGCCAAAGTTAGTTCTGCCAATCCGCCACGCAGTTCCTGAACCTTGTTGGACGGTAAAGATGTTTTGCGACAGACCCACTCTCCGCGCAACTTATCGAAATCAATCGAGGCGCGATACTCCTCTGTTTCATACTTGAATACGGGCAAGGGCTTGAGCGGAGGCCACCTACCGGCCAGGAGTGATTTCATCTCGGCCTGTTGCGCTGGAGACGCGAGTCCAGCAATGTTGGGCCTAGCTCGTTGGTGTTGATTGAATTTCATGATTCAGCCCGAAAAGTTATACCCGCCACACTATCTTGCCGGCGTGCAGCAAGCAAACTTTTAGAAGCGGCCGTCGCGACGGGGATTTGAGAGATTTTCTGGAGATCGGTGCTGTTGTACCTAGGGCAGGGCACGTCCATCTCGTCACCCCTTGCAGCCCCACTCCCGCGTGGGAAAAATCCTATCTGATCAACTTTCCTTGTGCGCTGTCGTAACTATCCTGAGTGTAGTCTATTCAAAACCCCGTCCGAGGGGATTAGTTGCTTGCCTTTGTTCGATGAAACCTCGTTCCAGCCATTTTCTGGGCCATGCCCAGGAGCAGGTTGCGATCCCCTTCTGGCGGCTTGGCCCACCCCGTCGAAGCCTGCAAGGTATTCATTCTTAGCCACATACAAGCAATCTGAGGGAATGAATAAGCTCGCTACGGGGATGGCAGACGCCGATCCGAGTGGCAAGCACCCAACTCCTGGTTGACGCGGCTATCGGAAGCCGACCCACCATCTAAATTCCGGCGCTCTGGACGCCGCGGGCAGCGGCGGCTACACTGCTTGTTTCCACTGTTCCAAGATTCCGGATGAATGAGGGCGCTCGCGCAGATGCTAAAGTTTTACACGGCCGGGGAATCACACGGACAGGCGCTACTTGCGTTTGTTTCCGGCCTTCCTGCGTCAATGCCCGTCGATTTGAATTATATCAATCATGAGCTCCACCGACGCCAGTTGGGTTACGGCCGCGGCGGGCGTCAAAAGATCGAGAAGGATCGCGCCGATATTTTTGCAGGCGTGCGTCACGGGCAGACTATCGGAGCGCCCATCGCCCTTCGCATCGAAAATCGGGATTGGGCCAATTGGGAAAACATTCTGCCAGTCGAAGCAACTTCCGAATCCGCGGGCCAAGAAAGGAAACTGCTCGCGCCTCGCCCCGGCCACGCCGATCTCGCCGGATCGCAAAAATTTAATTTTCACGACGCGCGCTACGTGCTAGAGCGCGCCTCGGCTCGAGAAACCGCCGCACGGGTTGCGGCGGGCGCCTTTGCTAAGCTACTCCTACGAGAATTCGGGACGGAAATCGCCAGCCACACCGTTCAAGTCGGCCACGTCCGACTCGAACGCGCTGCAACCTGGAAGGAAATTCAGGCCGTCAGCGTGGATCTGGACTCGCCGCTACGCTGCGTTGACGCCGGCACGCAAGAGAAAATGAAAACGGAGGTCGATGCAGCGTTAAAGGCAGGCAACACTGTTGGCGGTATTTTTGAAATCGTGGCCCACAACGTTCCCGTTGGCCTGGGAAGCCACGCCCAGTGGGACGAAAAGCTCGATGGGCGCCTGGCGCAGGCGCTGATGAGCGTGCAAGCCGTCAAAGCGGTGGAAATCGGCGCGGGCGTCACGGCCGCAGGTTCCTACGGCAGCGAAGTTCAGGACGAAATCTTCTACGAGAAACCGGCGCGGCGATTCCGCCGCTCGACCAATCGCGCCGGGGGCGTCGAAGGCGGTATCACCAACGGCGAAGACGTGATCATCCGCGGCTATCTGAAACCGATCTCGACGCTTCGTCAGGCGCTGCAGACCGCGGACATGGTCACCAAAGAGCCCGTATCGGCCGCTTACGAGCGTTCCGACTGGTGCGTCGTCCCGGCCGGCGCGGTTGCCGGCGAGGCCATGGTGGCACTTGTGCTGGCGGATGCTTTTCTGCAAAAATTTGGAGGAGACTCCCTTTCCGAGATGCGGCGGAATTTTGACAACTATGCCAGACAAATCGACCAGTTCTGAAGTGGTCTCGAGCCCGTCGGCGGTGTCCACAGACGCGACCACCGCCGCGCGCAAAATCTATCCCATAGTGAAGTACGGCGATCCGATACTCGAAAAACCGACCGGTGCGGTAAAAGAGTTTGGCACCGAATTCGAGCAGCTTACCGAAGATATGTTTGCTTCGATGTACGCCGCGCAAGGCGTGGGCCTGGCTGCACCACAGATCGGCATGACGCTGCGCGTGGCTGTCGTGGATGTCACAACCGGAAAGAATCCAGAAGCGAAAATCGTTCTTGCCAATCCGGAAATCATCCACGCCGAAGGTGAAGTTCGAGAGGAAGAGGGGTGTCTTTCCATTCCTGGGTTTCGCGGCTATGTGATGCGCCCGCAGTTCGTTACTGTGCGCGCGCAAAATGCAAAGGGCGAATCCTTTGAAATTCGGGGTGAAAATCTCCTGGCGCGCGCCTTCTGCCACGAAATCGATCACTTGAACGGCATTCTGTTCCTACAACACCTCAGCATGCTAAAGCGCGACCTCATCCGGCGCAAAATCAAGAAGCTCAAGAAACAGGGCGAGTGGTAGGGTCTGAAGCCGGCCGATTCTCCGCCGTAAAGATTGCAGAGGGTATGCATGCGAGTGATTTTCTGTGGCACGCCGCTGTTTGCCGTTCCGACCCTCAAGCACCTCCTCGCACAAACTGATTTTCAGGTCATCGGTGCAATCACTCAGCCCGACCGTCCACGCGGCCGCGGCCAGGAAGTGTCTTTTTCGCCTGTGAAAGAAACCGCGATTGGCGCGGGCATTCCCGTCCACCAACCGGAGAAAATCCGCGCGCCGGAAGTTCATGAACTTTTGCAGAAGCTCGTCCCGGACGTCATCGTGATTATCGCGTACGGCCAAATCATCCCAGCGCGTCTGCTCACCATACCGAAACTCGGATGGATTAACCTCCACGCTTCGCTGCTTCCAAAATATCGGGGGGCCGCGCCCATCAACTGGGCGATCGTTAATGGAGAAACAAAAACGGGCGTCACCACGATGCGTATCGACGCGGGAATGGATACCGGCGAAATCCTGCTGCAGGAAGAAATGGATATCGGCCCTTCAGAGACGGCTCCGGAGCTCGCTGCACGCATGTCCGAGCTAGGCGCTCCGCTCATGGCGGAAACGCTTCGTGGGCTGGCGAGCGCTTCCATCGTTCCGCGCGCGCAGGCACACGAACATGCTTCCAATGCGCCAATGTTGAAGAAGGAAGATGGCCGCATCAACTGGTCGCGTACGGCGCAGGAAATTTTCAATCGCATCCGCGGTTTTGCCCCGTGGCCCGGAGCGTATTCCTCCTTCCGGGGGCAGAGTTGCCAGATATGGGGCGAGCCGGCGTCCAATGGGTTGAGGGAACCTGAAGCGGATGGGGCACAGAGCGGCGAACTCGGGTCTTTGTTTGTTCAGCGCAATGAGTTGATGGTGCGCTGCGGAGGCACAACCGATTTGCGCCTCCTCGCCGTCAAACTTGAGGGACGCAAGCGAGTTAGCGGTGCGGAATTTGTGAATGGCGCGCGGTTGCTTTCAGGTGAACGATTTGGACAAGCGTAGTTTGCGCATGGTGGAGCGCTCAGGCATACTTAAGAATTGACCCTCGCATGAAAGTGATATCTGCCTCAGGAGTTCAGATCCTATGAACAGTTCAGAAACATCCCGAGCGCGTCGAAGTTTGCATGTTCGCGCGAGCAAATTCATTCGTGTTGCCGCCTGCTGGGCGCTTGCGGCACAACTTGCGGGGCTGCCTCTTGCATCCGCTGGAGGCGACACATCTCTTCCTGGGCCCGCCGACAGCCTCGCACCAAAATCCGCGAGCGACCCGGTCATGAAGGTGATGCAGGCTGAACTCGCCCGAGCGTCTTCGGACTTGGGGAAAACGGATTCGCCGCCTTATTTTATGAGTTACACGGTTTACGATCAGAACCTCGTCGTACTGGTCGGCGCCTATGGCAGCTTGCTCACCAATGCCTCTTTGCGGCGGCGCCAAGCTGATGTGACGATGCGCGTGGGCACCCCGGCACTGGACAACACGCACGGCCAGAGCCGCTCCAGCGGAATGACATCCGGGAGTTTGCCGCTCGGCGACGACCAGGACGCCATCGCTCGTGTGCTTTGGGACCTGACGGACCGCGGCTACAAGCGCGCCGCACCCGCTTTTCTGAACGTGAGAACCAACACAGCCGTGCGGGCCGAAGAAGAAGACAAGTCGCCTGACTTTTCGAAGGAAGCGCCCCAAACCCATGCAGGCGGTGAAGCAGCACCGGGGGCCTTCGATCGCGCGGCTTGGGAAGGCGAAGTCCGCCGGTTGTCGGCAGGGTTCCGCAAGTATCCCGAAGTCTATTTCGCGACCGTGGTTCTGCAGGTGACGAATTCCGACTCCCGCATGGTTTCCAGCGAAGGCAGCGCCATTGAAACGCCCAGCGCTTCCACACGGCTCATCATGGAAGCGCAAACCCGCGCCGACGACGGAATGGAATTGCTGCGCGTGGAAACTTTCCAGGCGCCTTCCGCGAGTGGCCTGCCCGGCGAAGCGGACCTCACTGCCAAGATCGCCAAGATGGCCGAGGACCTGAAGGCCCTCAAAAATGCGCCGTCGGCAGAGCCTTATGATGGTCCCGCGCTGCTAAGCGGGCGCGCCGCGGCGGTTTTCTTTCATGAAGTGCTCGGACACCGGCTTGAAGGGCACCGGCAGCGCGACGAAGAGGAAGGCCAGACGTTTACGAAGAAGGTGGGCCAGGAAGTTTTGCCGAAATTCCTCAGCGTAGCGGACGATCCCACCATCCACGAACTCGCGGGCATGAAGCTGGCAGGTTCCTACGGCTTTGATAACGAAGGCGTCCCGGCCCAGCGCGTCGAAGTCATCCAGAACGGGGTACTGAGAAATTTCCTGCTGTCTCGTATGCCCATCAAGGATTTTGGCAAGTCCAACGGCCACGGACGCAATCAGCCAGGGCTCATGCCCACAGGCCGCCAAGGCAATTTGATCGTTACTTCCGCGCAAGGCGTTCCGGAATTGGAGCTTCGCCAGAAGCTCATCGACGAAGTGAAAAAACAAAATAAGCCTTACGGCCTGTATTTCGACGACATCCAGGGAGGTTTCACGCTCACGACTCGTTCGCTCCCACAGGCTTTCCAGGTGCTTCCGGTGATTGTCTATAAAGTGTACGCAGACGGCCGGCCCGACGAACTGGTCCGCGGCGTGGACATTGTCGGTACGCCACTTGCGGCTCTGACGCGCATCCTGTTGACGGGCGATAAGCAGCACGTCTTCAACGGCATTTGCGGAGCGGAAAGCGGGCAGGTGCCTGTCTCCGCCGTCGCCCCGGCCATGCTTTTCTCAGAAATGGAAGTACAAAAGCGCCAACATTCCCACGATCGGCCGCCCATCTTGCCTCCACCCGGTTTTGAAAACACTTCACCGGCAAAAACCGCGGCGAAAGACGCGCAACCAAAGCCGGAGGTGAAGCCATGAAATCTCAAAGGACCATTGCTGCGGCACTTCTGGCGGCTTCGCTGTTTTTGTGCGTGGCGCACCTGCGCGCCTCGTCGCAGCCTGCCATCTCGAAGAATTCTCTCCCAGAACCGGCCGCCTCGGACGCCGCTTTGCCACATCCCGCGGCCGGGGGCGATGCCCTGCTCGAAGCGCTTCTCACGGAGTTGGATCGGTCCAAAGCCCAGCTCAAGATCGACCAAGTACAGGCGCCTTACTACATCGAATACCGCGTGAACGACGTGGACGACTTTGACGCTGAAGCCGCTTTTGGCGCGCTCCGCGAAAATCAGCGAGTTCACCTGCGCATCCTTCGCGTCGTGGTGCGCGTAGGCGACTACAAGCAGGACAGCTATTTTGGCCAGGGCATGGGTGAAACCAACATTCTCCCACTCGACAATGATCCCATCGCGCTTCGCCACCAGATCTGGCTGACTACCGATGAAGCCTACAAAGCCGCGGGACAGGCCCTGGCGGAAAAACAGGCCGAACTGAAGCGCTTCAGCGCCGACCCCAATCCCGTCAACGATTTTTCCAAAGAACCAGTCGTCACGGCCCTGCAACCCATCGTTTCTCTCAAGGTCGATGAAGCTGCCTGGGGCAAAACGCTCTCGGACGTTACAAATCTTTATCGACAGTATCCCGATATTCAAGCGGTCAGCGCCTCGGCACGCTTTTCTGCTGTCAATGAGTATTTCGTCGATTCCGAGGGCACGGTGACGCGTAGCGGCAAGACTACCTACAACCTTCAATTGAACGGCTCCGCGCAAGCAGAGGATGGAATGCGGCTCAGCCGGAATCCCTATTGGATGGTCGGCCGCGCGGAAGAACTTCCCTCGCGTGAAAAACTGCTCAGCGACGCGAAGCAGGCTCTCGAGACCGTAGTTGCTCTTCGCAAGGCTCCCATCGTCGAGGAGGACTATCGCGGTCCGGTTCTCTTCGCCCCAGATGCAGCTGATGACGTCATTGCCTCACTCGTCGGTTCAAACGTTGTGGGCCGCAAACCGCAACCCGGGAAGCCAAACCGCACCGTCGGCGCATTTGCGACCAGCTACAAAACGCGAGTGTTGCCCGCATTTCTCAGCCTCATCGACGACCCTACTCTGAAAGATTTTGAAGGTCACAGCCTCGTCGGCAGCTATGAGGTGGACAACGAAGGAGTCAAAGCTCAGCCCGTGAGCGTGATTCAAAACGGGATGCTCGATAACTATTTGGTCGGCCGCCAGCCGGTTCGTGATTTTCCCGCGTCGAACGGCCACGGGCGCGCTGCGCCCGGTTCCTTCCCTTCTCCGAGCCTTGGCGTGCTACTGCTAAAGAGCGCGGAAGCACAAACGCCGGACGCGCTCAGAAAAAAAATGATCGACATGATCAGCGCACAAGGCCAGCCATACGCCTACCGCGTCGACACGCTCGGCGCCGGTAATTCTCCGCGTCTTTTGTATCGCGTATACACAGACGGCCGTGTGGAATTGGTCCGCGGGGCTGTTTTCAATGAACTCGACGTTCGCGCATTGCGGAGCAATCTTATCGCCGTCGGTAACGACCCGCTGGTCAGCAACCGCACCGGCGGCGTGCCTACAACCGTGATCTGCCCGTCCCTGCTCTTCGACGAACTGGAAGTCAAGCGCGCAGACACCAGCAAAGACAAGTTGCCGGACTATCCGCCTCCGCCGCTGAACAAGTAAAAACACTTCCCGTCAGCGGGCTTGCGGTTCTACACTAGAAACAGAGACCTCGGAACGGCCAACTCCTATGACTCTCAGAGAACGACTGGAATGGGCAAGCCGGATGGCGCTGCTCGTGTTCATCCTTGCGTCGGCGGCGTTTTTGAGCGCCATCACCGCCATGCGCATCGCCATTCACGGCCGTGAAGTGAACATGCCGAATCTCGTGGGGAAAAATGTTACGGAAGCCAACGGCTTGCTGCGATCGCGCGGACTGGTACTTCGTGTGGCTGACCGCCTTTACAGTGAACTTCCCATCAATGTCGTGGTGCGTCAAAGCCCGCCACCAGGCATGCTCATGAAGGTTTCGCAGCAAGCGCATGTGGTGCTTAGCCTCGGCCAGCGTCAATTGCAGATTCCTCTGTTGGAAGGAAACTCTCTGCGGGCATCGCGAATCGAGTTGCTGCGCGCCGGCCTCCAAGTCGGAGAAGTCTCCGGCATCACCTTGCCCGATGAGCCGGCGGATACAGTGATTCTTCAAACTCCGCGCCCAGGCGCCGGCGCCGCCACACCGCGAGTCGACGTCCTCATTTCGGATGGCCCACGCGACACCTCCTACGTTATGCCGCATCTCGTGGGGCTCAGGGAAAACGAGGCCCAGCACCGCATGGATGTCGCGGGTCTGCGCCGCAAGGTCAACTACGTGGCCGCCCCGCAGTGGCCGCACAGCGCCGTGATCGACCAAACTCCTCTGGCCGGCCGGCGCATCACGACGTCGATCACCATCGAACTCACCGTCGCGAATTGATTCGCTCAAGTACTGAAAATTATCTCGAGGTGCTTGGCGCACGCAGAACTGCGTGCGAGAAGGGAAAAAACTGTGGAAAATTCGAAAAGAACCGCTGAGAAGAGGGCTCAATTTATTGACGAAGGCGTATTTGTCGAAATCAACGGCATCCCGCAATGGTTAACGTTTCGCGGAACCGATCGCAGCAATCCTGCCCTGCTCATCCTTAGCGGCGCAGGGGCCGCCCTGAGCCGCATGACCCCTTTTTTCGCGCCCTGGGAGCAAGAGTTTACGCTCGTCCAGTGGGACCAGCCAGGCGCCGGCGCGACGCAAGCCAAGAACGGCGAAGCGGGAACAGGCCGCTTGACGCTGGATCGCATCACCGCCGATGCGATTGCTGTCGCCGAGTTCGTACGCAAACATCTCCGAGCCGAGAGGATTGCGGTGCTCGGCATTTCGGGAGGTTCGATCATCGGCCTCAAAACTATTAGGCAGCGGCCCGAACTTTTTTCCGCATATGTTGGAACCGGGCAGGGCGTGAACTGGATGCGTCAGGAACAGCTTGGCTACACCATGGTTCTTGAGCAAGCTCGAGCCGCAGGTGATCAGGATGCAGTTGCGGAGCTTGAAAAGATCGGCGCGCCTCCTTACAAAGATGCCGTGACGGACGCGATCAAATCGAAACACTGCGGCGCACTGACTGCTGCCGAACAGGCTTACCTTGCTGCGCTGGACCCAACGATTATGGCTGCAGTGAGAACTCCGCCAGCCGGTGCGAGCTGGATTGCGCCGGGCTTGGCGAAAACGGATCCGCGGGCTACGGCGATGGCCGCTTACGAAAAGTTGCGCGGCGACATCTTCGCTTTCGACGCGTACCAGCTCGGCAGTTCCTATGATGTACCGATGTTCTTTTTCCAAGGTGACCTTGACGCGTACACCGTCACGGCCGAGGTCGAGGCTTACGCCGCCAAAATCGAAGCGCCGCAAAAGCTCTTCGTGACAATCCCAGACGGAGGCCACTCCGCCTTCTTCCTGCGGAACGTATTCCTCGGCCTTCTAACGAGTCACGTCCGCCAAGTGGCAAACCGCCGCAGCTGAATGTAACGCCCAAAGAGAATTCGGCGCAGCCCAGAACGAAGAAAACCGTCAGCCACGACGAGATGAGGCACTCGGACTCAATGGGAAATTCCTGCCGATTCACCGCCCGTAGACTAGCACGCGAAAGGTTCCTGGAATTGCCGCTCCCCGTGGATGGGGGCGCTCTGCAGTCGGTGCGGGCGGCGGAGCAAAGTCCGCCGTGTCCACAAACACCTTGTGAGACTTCGTATCCAAGCCCATCGTTTTTGCGCCGAGTTCGGTCTTGATGGTTTCGGTTTCGCTGAATTTGTCGGGCGTATCTTCATGAAATACGTGAATCATGCCTTCGCGCGTTGACACGAAGATCAACCCAGTCTCGGGCTCGTATGCGGCGGCATCCACTCCGGCGGAAATCGGGAAAGACTGAACGACTTTTCCGCTCTCAGAGTCGAGCACGACCATCATCTGGGGATCGCGGCCGGCGCTGAAGAGCCGGTGGTGCTGAACATCCATGGCAAGAGCCGTGGGTCCGCCGGCAGGAGCGACGGGCCAGCGCGACTTGATCTTCAGCGAGCGCGAATCCACGGCGACAAGCTCGCTCTTATCTTCCAAATTGATATAAACCGTTCCCTTGCCATCGGCGACCGCAAACTCTGGGCCGCCTCCAAGTTCGATCGTCCCCACTACGTTGCCACTCTTTGCGTCAATGACCGTCGAATTGTGGGGATCTCCATCCATGACGAAGACGCGCTGAGAGAAGGGATCATAGAGCACACAGTCGGCGTCCTTGTCGGCCTTGGCTTCCCCGGTCACCTTGAGAGTGTTCAAATCGAAAATGATAACCTTGCCTTGAGCCCCGTCACTGATGAAGCCGCGGCCAAACTCGCTCGCCACGGCGACTCCGTGATCTTGCTTCAATCCGGTGATATTGCCGATGAGTGCGCCGCTGTCGGCGTCTAGCACCTTGATTTCAGTGCCGTGCGAAAGATAAACGCGGCGTGCAGCAGAATCGACGGTAATGTAATCGAAGTACTCGCGATCGCTTCCCTCCGCTGCGCCGAAGCTGTATTTTTTGAGCAGGTGATAGCTGTTCGTAGCCGCCATGGAAAGCGAAACAGCACCCAGCAGGATCAAGATCACAGCACTTACAAACTTTCCAAAACTATGAGGCTTCATGCGACCTCCGTTGCGATGAAAAACCTTTCTCAAATCCAATTGTTCAAGCGCCGTTTATGACTCGAGAGCTCGAGTTCACGTCTCTCAAAGAGACTATCGCCTCGACTCTAAATAGAAGATAAATCGCCACGAGTGAATCCGGGCGCCGATTCGGCGTCGCAATCTTAGCCAGCGGATTGCCAAGCTTCCGATTACATTATTTACCCCGCATGTATCTTTCTGAATTGATCAGGCCTCTTGAACCCTCGAGGATGGAGAGACACAAGCTGTTTTATGTCCCCTTTAGTACAGACAGCTGAATTCTTAACGTGATATCTCTAGCATTAAGCATTTTGGTCCTCCCCTGGCCTGTTGTTACTGCCGTCCTCGAGTGCAAGATGGAAATTTTAGGTTAGGAGAATTTCATATGAAGAGGTTTCAGGCTTTCCCTTTCTTGATGGCCATCACGTCTCTGGGAGCGTTTGCGTCCGCCGGAAATGCACAATCCAGCATCAACTCGATTGTGTCATCTTCTGTAACGGATTCCGCACCCTCCATGGCCACAAAACCAGCACCACCGATCTTCGTGTACAGCCGGCCGACGGAGAAAATGAAGATTCGGACCTACGTATTCGATGCCTTTGGTCCTTATCCAATCGTTGGGGCCGCCTTCATTGCAGCAGTCAATCAACGTGAGAGAACTCCGCCAGAGTGGGGGCAGGGTGCAGCAGCGTACGGCCAGCGATTTGGATCCAATCTTGCCATCGCGGCCGTAACGACCACGACTCGCTATGCATTGGCGGAAGCCTTCCGCGAAGACACCGTCTATTACCGCTGTGAGTGCAAAGGTGTGCTTCGCAGGCTGGGCCACGCGCTCATTTCGACGGTGACCGCACGCCGCGGCGAAGATGGACATCGACGTTTGTCCTTTCCCGCGCTCGTTGCTCCTTACGCGGGCACGATGACCGCAGTCTACGCGTGGTATCCGGATCGTTTCGGCCCCAAAGACGCGCTACGCATGGGCAACTACAACCTGCTCGCTTTCGCGGGAGAAAACGTCGCCCTGGAATTCCTTTATGGTGGACCGCACACACTCTTCAGCCACCTTCATCGACCGGCATTTTCGGGAACGGACGCAGGCGGCTCCCCGGACCATTGAATACACTGAGCACAAATTGTGAGTCACAACCCTAACATTCCTCACCGCCTGATCAGCCAGGACGCGCCGCAAGCTCCGTCATTTGCGCGAGCTACTTTCACCGCCGTCTGGAATCCGATCAACGGTTTTCTCGAATGGTTCGGAGAGCTCGGTCTTTTTGCGTGGCAGGTGCTGCGCGCCGCGATCCGGAGGCCCTTTGAAGGTCGCGAACTAGTTCGACAGTTCGACGAAATTGGATCCAAGTCTTTGCCCCTCGTCGCCTTGGCGGGTGCGGCGATCGGTTTCGTCCTCGCGCTGGAAAGCCGCAGCAGCCTGGTTCGCTTTGGCGCCCAATCCATGCTTCCCGCCGCTCTGGTGTACTCGATCATCCACGAAACGGGCCCCATCGTGACTGGCCTGGTTGTCAGCGGCAGGGTTGGCGCCGGCATCGGCGCTGAATTGGGTTCCATGAAGGTCACCGAGCAGATAGATGCCATCGAGGCCTCGGGCGTAAATCCTTACAAGTTCCTGGCCTTCACTCGCATAGTGGCCTGCATTCTCGTGCTGCCATTGCTGACGCTTGCCGCCGATTTCTGCGGTGTGCTCTTCGGTTGGCTCGCGGAGACTTTGGCCGAGCCAATCTCCCTTCAAAGATTCATCAATCAGGGTTTTGTCGGCACCACCTTCAGAGACTTTCTAGCGCCCACCTTCAGGACGGTCGTCTTCGGCCTCATCATCGGGATGATCGGATGCTTCCAGGGAATGCGCACGCAGGGCGGCACGGCAGGCGTGGGGCGTTCGGCGACGAGTTCGGTCGTCATCTCTTCGCTCTTCGTGATTTTGGCGGATGTCATCTTAGTGAAAATAATTCTGGTGTTCTTTTCATGATGCACGTTGTTCAACGAGTCTTACCTGGTGTCGAGGAGCGCGGCGGCACAGCTCCGAAAGAAACTTCCCGCGGGTATGGGGACGGACCAGCTGTGGTCGTGCGAGGTTTACGTAAATCCTTCGGCGGCCAGACGGTCCTGGACGGAATCGATCTGACCGTGAAGAGCGGCGAAACATTGGCCGTGCTCGGCCGCAGCGGGACGGGCAAGAGCGTGCTGCTCAAACTGATCATCGCCCTGCAATGTCCGGATTCGGGCTCCATTCGCGTCGAAGGGCAGGAGGTCACCCACCTTGAACTCGAGGCCATGAATGAAATTAGGAAAAAGATGGGATTTTTGTTTCAGCACGCGGCGTTGTACGACTCCCTGACAGTAGAGGAGAACATTGCCTTCCCTCTGAAGCGGCACGCGAAAATGGCGGATTCGGAACTCGGCGATCGCGTCAAGCAGCTGCTGTCCAGCGTCGGCATGGAAGGCGATCTCAAGAAAATGCCCAGTGAACTTTCCGGAGGCATGCAAAAGCGTGTGGGCTTGGCCCGCGCTCTGGCTCTCGAGCCCGGCGTCCTTTTGCTCGATGAACCCACCGCGGGGCTCGATCCCATCACGTCCGGAGAGATCAATGAGTTGATTCTCAAGGTGCAAGAGGAATACGACATGGCCTCCATCGTGGTCACGCATGACTTGCATAGCGCAAAAACCATCGCGGATCGCATCGCTTTACTTCACGAAGGAAATGTCCTTATCGAAGGGACCTTCAAGGACCTTGAAAAGAGCGATAACGGATTTGTCTCGGAATTTATGAAACGGGATTCATAGGGAGCGCATATGTCTACGGCGGCGAGGCTCGGAGCATTTATCATTGCGACGCTGGCGATTCTGGCGGCGGGAATCTTCATCATCGGCAGTAAGCAGTACCTCTTCACGCCGACGTATCGATTGAAGGCGCAGTTCTCTACCGTGGTGGGTCTCGATCCGGGCGCGGACGTGCGCGTAGGGGGTGTGCACACCGGGAGTGTGCGCGGTATCCAGCTACCCAGCAAGCCCAACGAGAAAATCACCGTGTTGATGGATCTCCAGCGCTCGACTCACGACATTATCAAGCAAGATTCCGTGGCCGCCATCGAGACCGAAGGACTCCTGGGGAATGAATATGTCTCGATCTCCTTTGGCTCCGCCCAATCGTTGAATGTAAAGGATGACGATACAATCGCCAGCCAACCGCCGCTCGTTATCGCCGACCTCATGAAGAAGGCCGACGGCATTCTGGACAGCAGTCAGCAAGCCCTGAACAACGTGACGGTGGTCACGGCAAACCTCGGCTCCATCAGCGGCAAGATCAATCAGGGTCAAGGAACCATCGGGGCCCTTGTGAATGATAAAAAGGTGTATACCCAACTGGATGAGACCACCGCCGGTTTGCGGGACACCGTTAACCACGCCCAAGCGGGCGTTACTGCCTTCCAGGAAAACATGGAAGCGATGAAACAGAATTTCCTGGTCCGCGGGTATTTCAAGAAGCGCGGTTATGAAAACTCCGCCGATCTTGTGAAAAACGAAATCCCCGAGCTTCCCGGGACCGCGCCTCTGAAAACGTTTACTTTTGACTCGAAGCAACTCTTCGACAAGCTGGACACCGCCAAACCAAAGAACCAGAAATCGTTGCGAGCGGCGGGCGAGTTTCTCGCTGACACGGAGTTTGGCGTCGCGGTTGTCGTAGTTTCATCCGGCATGACCGGTGATGCGCAAAAGGACTTGGTGCTCACGCAAGCTCGCGCCATGGTGGTGCGCGACTACCTCGTCGGCAATTTCACCTTCGACGATTCGCAACTCAAGACTCTTGGGCGAGGCAAAGGGAAGTCTGATACTCCGGATTCCGGCTGGGGCACCGTCGAGATCATTGTCTATCCGGCGGACACAGAGGCTCCAACACAAACGAGCGCTGCAAATCCCAAGTAGATTACAGAGCACTCCGTCGCTCGCAGATCAAGTGGGTGAATGTTGAACACAATTGGATGAGCCATAGCTTCATGGATAAAACACTCGCTGACCAAATCGCTAAAAACCCCACGCAATTCAATATTGCCGCCATTGCCAAGCTGGAAGAGGAAGCTTTAGATCGCCGGACGCGCACCGAGCGCGAAAGCGATGCCATCGTAAGATTCATCGGCAGTCCCAAATTTTTGCTCTTGCACGTAATTTTGGTGTCTGCCTGGAGCGTGTTGAATCTCAACTTGATCCCCCACTTGAAAGCGTTTGACCCTTTCCCATTCGGCATTTTGGCGCTCTTTGTCTCGTCGGAAAGCGTTTTCCTCACCATCTTCGTGCTGATCAGTCAAAATCGGATGTCACGCCAGGCGGAGAGGCGCGCCCATCTGGATCTTCAGGTGGGCATGCTTGCGGAGCAGGAGCTCACGATGATGCTGCAGATGCTGCAAAAACTCTGTCAACACAGCGGCGTCGATGTGAAATCCGCAACGCAGCAGGTTCAGAGCTTCAGCGAGACGACCGACGTCCGTAAGCTGGCTACTGAGCTCGAAGAAAAACTTCCTGACCAATAGTCAGGGCTAGTTCCCTACGGCGCGCGAAATACTAATCCCAGCTCGATTCCATTTAATCCTCCAGCGTTGGCAAGCTCTGGAGTACTTGAGTCGCCCTCGGCCGATTGGCCACAAGGTCGTCTTTGCGAATTTTTCCGTCGCGGAAGACCAGCACCCGTTTTGCGAACTGTGCGATGTCGTGTTCGTGAGTCACAAGAACAATCGTCAGCCCTTTGTCGTTCAAGTTCTGAAAGATCTCCATAATCTCGACGGATGTCCGGCTATCCAGATTGCCCGTCGGCTCATCCGCCAGCAAAATGGATGGCCGGTTCACCAGCGCGCGGGCGATTGCTACTCGTTGCTGCTGCCCTCCAGACATCTGCGAAGGAAAATGCTGCGCCCGCTCCGCTAGCCCGACCAGCGCTAAAGCTTCGGTGGATCGCTTTTCCCGTTCCACTTTGTCGATTTTCGTGTAGAGCGTGGGTAACTCGGTGTTTTCCAGCGCTGTCGTCCGGGCCAGCAGGTTGAACCCCTGAAATACAAATCCGATTTTCTGATTTCGAATCAGCGCGAGGGCTCTCTTGTCGTGCTTCGAAACATCAGTCCCTTCAAGCAGATATCTTCCTGAGCTGGGGCGGTCGAGACACCCGAGGATGTTCATGAAGGTTGACTTGCCGCTTCCGCTCGCCCCCATGATGGCGACAAATTCCGCGCGTCCAATATCCAGGCTTACGCCGCGAAGAGCGTGGACTCGTGTTTCGCCAAGCTCATAGTATTTGTGCAAGTCTTCGGCGCAAATCACCGCACTCGCGGGCGCGCCGCTTGCCATCTGTTGAACTTGGTTACTCGCCGCCATCGATTCCTTGAAGTCGTTCGAACCAGGAATGCCTATCGCCGTATTCCGCCTGGAGCCTGTGACTTCGGCGCAACGGACCGAATAATCACTTCGTCGCCCTCTCTCAGCTCTCCTTTGACTAGCGCGCGTACTTCCGTGTACGCATGGTCTGTGATTCCCAGCGAAACCTTTACCGGCTCCATGCTGTTATCTGCGTGGAGTTTCCATACCACGGCCGTATCCGCCTTTGGTACGCGCGGTGGATTCAGGGCGGCTGCAGCAGCTTGCGCTCCGCTGCCAGTTCCGCCCGGCTCTTCGGTGGCCACTTTTCGCTCGACGCCCTCGATGCCGTGCAGTTTGTAAATCGCCAAAACCTCCTCCGGGGTCATCGGAGGTTTATATCGCAACGCGGTGTTGGGCAGTTTCAAAGCGTTCTTCACGGAGTCGACGGGGATGGTTACGTACGCTGTCATCCCTGGGAACAGCTTTAACTCCGGGTTCGCGAATTCGATGATCGTGTCGTAGGTGACGACGCTTTGCACGGTCGTCGCGTTCATCCGCACCTGGCTCACAACTCCGTGAAACGTATCCTTTGGGAACGCGTCGACCTTGAATGTAACTGGCTTGCCGATCTTGATGTTGCCGACATCCGACTCATCCGTCTTGGCATAAACCCACATTTTCTTGAGGTCTTGCGCGATCGTAAAAATCGTCGGCGCTTGCAAGGAAGCCGCGACGGTTTGACCGACGTCCACATTGCGAGCGACAACGGTACCGTCGATCGGCGATCTGATCACCGTATAATCCAAATTCGTTTGCGCCACCGCAACCGCCGCTTGCTTTTGACTAACTTGTGCTTGCGCCTGCGTAATATTTGCTTCCGCTCCTCCCACGGTCGCATCCGCTGCCTGGTAGTTGGATTTCGCCAGGTCCAGTTGCTGCTCGCTCATCACGCCGTCTTTGGTCAACTGGACCGCGCGATCGTAATCCGCTTTGGTCTGAACCAATCCGGCCTTTGCTTTTTCGAGGTTGGCGCGCGCGGCCACGAGATTGGCTCGAGCGTTTTCTAAATCCGCTGAGGCCTGCAGCAGCGCTCCTTTGAACAGCGCGGGATCGATCAGTGCGACGACGTCGCCCTTACGCACGCGCGAATTGAAGTCCGCATTCAACTTGGCAATCGAACCCGAAACTTGCGACCCCACTTGAACGGTGATTACCGCGTTGATGGTGCCTGTCGCTTCCACCACGTCGTCAATCTCGCCACGTTCCATTTTCGCAGTGAAATTTTGCACTTGCGCGCTGCGGTTCAGTCCGAACGCCGCAAATAGTCCAGCAGCCGCCAAGAGTCCCGCCAAGATCAACCAACGTCCTTTTACCTTCATCTATCGTCCCTGGAATTAAGATTTGGAGGATGTTTCATTCGTACCGAAGCGCTTCAATGGGATCGAGCAGAGAAGCTTTCCGCGCCGGGTAATATCCAAAAAACACGCCCACGGCCACCGAGAACACGGCCGCAACCACGATCGATTCAGGCGACATTTTCATCGACCAACCCAACGTCCGTCCAACCATATACGATCCAAAAACCCCGAAGAGCACGCCCACAGCGCCTCCCACGAGGCTCAGCATGATGGATTCTCCAAGGAACTGGAGCTGGATGGCTTCTTCGGTGGCTCCCACCGCCACTCGTACCCCGATCTCGCGCGTCCGCTCCGTTACGGAAACCAGCATCACGTTCATGATGCCGATTCCCCCGACAATCAAGGAAACTGACGCGATGGCGATCAGCAAAATCGTCAGGGTCTTGCTGGCGTCGAGTTGCGCCTGGATGATGTCTTCGGGATTGCGAATGTTGAAGTCATCCTCCTCTTCAGGACGCAAATGATGGCGGTCCCGCAACACCGCGGTCGCTTCCTGCCCGGCCATTTTCACGGAGTCTTGCGACACCGCGGAGCAGAGAATGTCGTCGAGCCAGGTGATTCCCTTCAGTTTTTTCTGTGCCGTGGTAAAGGGGATGATGATCGTATCGTCTTGATCTTGCCCGGATAGCGATAGTCCTTTCGGCTGCATCGTTGCCACTACTTTGCACGGGAGGCTATTTACTCGAATTACTCTCCCTACTGGGTCCTCGGCGCCAAACAACTGATCCCTGACGGTGCGGCCCAGCACGCAAACGTCCGCGGCCCGGTCCACGTCGTCCTGCGAAAATACGGCGCCCTGATCCATGTACCAGCGTTTTATCTCAAAGTATTCGGGCGAAACCCCGCGGTACGAGGTGTGCCAATTCTGATTGCCATAGATCACCTGAACCGGATCGTCCACATTCGGGGATACGCTCTTGATCAGCGACACCTGGTTCTTGACGGCGACCGCGTCTGCATAAACCAACGTTTTGGTATCGTGGGTTCCCGTCCGCACTCCGTTGACCGCGCGTCCTCCCGCTTCAATCCACACGAAGTTGTCGCCAAGGTTGTTCAGTTGCTGCTCCACGCGTGCCTGCCCGGCATTTCCAATTGCTACCACGCAGATCACCGCCGCGATCCCGATGGTGATCCCGAGGACCGTCAGCACGCTTCGCATCTTGTTCCTAAGCAGCGCCACGAGGGCGGATCGAAAGAGGGCCGAGTAATTCACTGCGCCTCCGAACATCTAGGGAAACTCAACTCGTCACAGCTCCGAAGCATACTGCATCTTGGCCCAAGCCCGCGCACATCTCTCGGGGGCCACAATTCTCCCCGTCATCACCTTAATCCAACATAAACAGGTCCATCCAAACAGTCGGCGAGCATTCAGCACCGCGGCGCCGGAAACGGTGGTGCCAGGACAGAACTAGCCGTGATAAGGTTCGTCGGGCGGAGTTTCCCTGGGGAGGAGACTGATGCACAGACGCACGTTCATGAACGTAGCGGGCAGCGCCGCGACAGTATTGGCGTTCAAACCTTTGACGTTTGCCGGCGAACAACAAAAGAATAATCCGGTTCTCTATCCGGATCCCGCGGTGGAAGTCGTTGACCCGCGCTTCGCGAAATACAAGGTTAACAATGCCGCGGTCGAGCGCTTATATACGGGCACGCGCTGGGCGGAAGGTCCCGTCTGGTTTGGTGACGGGCGGTACTTGCTTTTCAGCGACATCCCCAACAACCGAATCCTGCGATGGCTCGAGGACACTGGGGAGGTCAGCGTCTTCCGCAGCCCATCGAACTACAGCAACGGCAATTTCCGCGATCGCGAAGGCCGGCTGCTCACCTGTGAGCACGACACGCGCCGCCTCACGCGAACTGAACACGACGGCGCGATCACCGTGCTGATGGACAGTTATCAAGGCAAAAAGCTCAACGCCCCGAATGATGTGGTGGTGCATTCCGACGGAGCCATCTGGTTCACCGATCCCGGCTACGGCATCATGTCGAATTACGAAGGCCACAAAGCTGCCTTTGAGTTGCCCGCAAACGTGTACCGGCTCGATCCGAAAACGCGCGAGGTGAGTGTCGTTGCCAGCGACCTGGATAAGTCAAATGGGCTGTGTTTCTCGCCCGACGAGAAATTGCTCTACATCGTGGACAGCGGTGGCCCAAAGCGGCAGGGCGACCCGCGACCGATTCGCGTTTACGACGTCGTGGACGGCGTCCGACTCAAGAATGGCCGCATGTTTGCGAATATGTCCCCGGGCTCATCCGATGGGATTCGTTGTGATGTGGACGGCAACGTTTGGTCCGCTGCCGGATGGGTGGGCGAAGGCTTCAACGGCGTGCACGTGTTCGCTCCTGACGGCACGCTCATCGGCAAAATTCATCTTCCAGAAACGTGCGCGAACCTCTGCTTTGGCGGCGCGAAGAAAAACCGCCTCTTCATGGCCGCCAGCCAGTCTCTCTACGCGGTCTACGTCGGGACCGAAGGCGCACAGTCCCGCTGACGACTCGACTTTGACGTGCTACCATCCCGCCCAAGGTAGAGGGCGGATGCCTTCCGTTGGCCAGAATTTCGGGCGCTATCGCATCGAGGAGGAGATTGGTGCGGGCGGTATGGGTGTCGTCTATCGTGCGTACGACGAAAAGCTGGAGCGCGAGCTCGCCATCAAGGTATTGAAGCCCGGCGCGCTGAACGACGAGGCGGCCCGCAAGCGGTTTCGGAATGAAGCTCTCGTTCTTTCGCGGCTGAATCATCCGTGCATTCAAACCATCCATGACTTTGAGAACTTCGACGGGCACGATTTCCTCGTAAGCGAACTCGTGCCGGGGGTGTCGCTTGACGCGCGTTTGCGATCCGCCGCGCTGCCGGAGAAGGAGATCGTGCATCTGGGTTTTCAGTTGGCGCAAGGCTTGTCTGCCGCGCATGCGGCGGGCGTGCTGCACCGCGACCTGAAACCCGCGAATTTGCGCGTGACGTCAGACGGGCGGCTGAAAATACTCGATTTTGGATTGGCCACTCTCTCGCGCGACGCGGCGCTGAGTCTGAGCACCACGTTAACGATGGCCACTGCGCCCACCGGCATCGTCGGCACCCTGCCGTACATGTCGCCCGAGCAGTTGCTGGGTGAAGAACTCGATCACCGCAGCGACATCTATTCGGCCGGGGTGGTGTTGTTCGAACTCGCGACTCAGCAGTTGCCGTTCAGCGATTCGTTGGTTCCGAAGCTGACGAACGCCATTCTGCACCAGGCGCCGCCAGCTCCCGGAGCGCTAGCTTCCAAACTCTCGACCGAATTCGACCGCATCGTGCTGAAGTGCCTGGAAAAAGACCCGGAGCTTCGATATCAGTCGGCGAAGGAGCTGGCGACGGACCTGCGGCGGCTGGAAGCGGGTTCAAGCGGCGTAACGGCCGCGGCACCGCTGCGGAAACGCCCTCGGCATTGGCTCGTGCCAGCGATCGGTGCTGCCGCGGTCTGCGCCCTGATCTCCGCGGCCCTGCTGTTGTGGCCGCGTCTCACACGCAACCTGAGTGCGGGGCTCCCTGCCCTGCGTTGGGAGCGACTCACGAACTTTAATGATGCTGCCGAAATCCCCACGCTGTCGCGCGACGGCAAGCTGGTGGCATTTCTGCGCGGCCCAGGCAGTTTCGGAGCTTCTGCGAACCTTGGTCAGGTTTGGATCAAATCCGTGCCGGATGGCGAACCCTTGCAACTCACGAAAAGCGCCTTTAGAAAACAGACGATTAATTTCTCCCTGGACGGCAGCCGCGTGTACTTCACGCAATTAGAAAGTCAGTTTGCCTGGAACACCTACGAACTGCCGTTGCTGGGAGAGCACCAACCAAGGCTGTTAATGGCCAACGCCACGGGATTGAGCTGGATCGGTAGCGATCGCGTATTGTTCTCCGCTATCAAGACTGGCATACACATGAAGCTGTCCACCTCGAATGCCAGCCGGACTGATGAGCGGGACATCTACGTTCCGCCAGACCATGTGCAAGGGATGGTGCACCGCTCTGCCCGCTCTCCGGATGGCAAGTGGGTCGTGCTGGTGGAAATGGACAGCACTTGGTGGCGACGATGCCGCGTGGTGCCGTTCGACGGCTCAACCGCTGGTTGGCAAGTGGGGCCGGAGGGTTCGTGTACCTGGGCCCAATGGTCTCCCGACGGGAAATGGATGTACTTCACCGTGGATACTTGGACGGCCGGTTTTCACGTCTGGCGGCAACGCTTCCCCGACGGCGCACCTCAGCAGCTGACGCCATCCGGCGCGAGCGAAGAAGAAGGGCTCGCGATGATGCCTGATGGCAAATCGTTTATCACCACCGCAGGCACACAACAGTCCGCAATCTGGCTGCATGACGAAAAGACAGGCGAAAAGCAAATCACCTCAGAGGGTTACTCGTTTTTCCCGACTCTGTCACCGGATGGCAAGAAGGTTTATTGCTTGCGGCGGGTTACGGGCTCACGGTCCTACTTCAGCGGCGAATTGTGGGTTTCCGACGTCGCGACAGGAGCCGCGGAACGCCTCTTTGCGGGTTTAGTGCTCACGCATTTCTCAATATCGCAGGATGGAAAAAAAGTGGTGTTCGCGACAGAACAGGGCCAGGCTCGATCGGGGATCTGGGTCGGCTGGCTTGACGGCACGCAGGCGCCGCGACAACTTACGTTCGGAGGCGAATATCGTGCTTTTTTCCGCAGTCCGGGGCAGATCGTGTATCAGGGCACTCAAACTTCGCCGAAGATCATGAGTATCAACGAAGACGGCAGCGGCCAGGCAGCGGTCTCGGATTTTGACATCATGCAGTTGCAAAGCGTTTCGCCTGACGGGCACTGGGCTTTAGTGGGTGTGACGTCCCCCGGTGGACACGGCGACAGGAACGTGATGGTTGTAGCTGCGCCGCTTGAGGGCGGTGCACCGATCACGGTATGTGATAACTGCAGCTTCGGGTACGGCAGCACGCGCTCCTCGGCGCCGCTGTTCTCGTGGAGTATTGACGGAAAATGGGTGTACGTTTCTCTGCGATATTTTCCGTTCGGCTCATCAAAGACAGCGATGATACCCATCAAGTCCGGCGGCGCGCCTCCCAGCTTTGCGAAAGGCTTCGCCAGTGAAGCCGATTTCGCTCGCATCCCGGGCGCGCATTTGATTGAACAGAACGACGTATCTTCAGGCATTTCGCCGAGCTACTTCGTCAGTACGCTCCGTTCGGCGAAAGCCAACCTGTTCCGCATCTATCTCGAGCAATGAGAGCCCCGGCTTCGGGGAGTGCGGCCAACGCGTCCTGAGATCGGGCGTCTTGCATCATAAATAGTTGATTCTGTCGAACGCCCGCCCGCTGCACTGTGGCATGGACCTGACGCGGACGTGCTTGTAGAATTGCGCGCATGAAAAAAACGAAGTCTAGCAAGGTCGGCCCGGCCGCGAAAGGCAAAAGCGCTCCGAAAAGCGTTGACGACTATCTTGCCGGTGTCCCGGAACCAGCACGCGGTACGTTGAACAGGATTCGCGCGACGATTCGGTCCGCCGCGCCTCCGGAGGCCACCGAGGTCATCAGCTATGGGATACCGGCGTTCAAACACAACGGAGTGCTGATATGGTTCGCCGCGTTTTCAAACCATTGCAGTTTGTTCCCTACTGCGGCCGTAATCGAGAAATTCAAGAGCGAACTTAAGGGCTTCACCATCTCCAAGGGGACCATCCAATTCCCAACCGATAAACCGCTGCCTGCTGCACTGGTTAAGAAAATGGTGAAGGCGCGGGTGGCACAGATCGAAGGCAAGAAACGGCGCTGATGGGGGTGCCCGCCCGGCAGGGAAAATGTGCGAGTGTATTTAGTTCGCCGACAGAATGACTTCTTGCAATTCAAAGCGGTTGGTGCGAATTTACGTCCATGCAAACACAACTGAACCGACGTGATTTCCTCCTCGGAGCAGAGGCGGTACTGCTGGCTTCCGTCCTGAACCGGGCTTACGCGGGTGTCCCTCCAGAAGCGGTCGCCGCCGACGAGGAATACTGGAAGAAAATCCGCGGGGCGTACACCGGCGACCCGCAGATCCTCAACCTTAACAACGGCGGCGTTGCGCCCTCGCCAACTTCGGTGCTGGAAGCCGAGATAGAAGCCCTGCGTTACAGCAACCAGGCTCCGAGCTACCGGATGTGGCGCGATCTGGAACCGAAGATCGAGGACGTGCGGAAAAAGCTTGCCAGTATGTGGAACACCGATCCGGAATGCATCGCCATTACTCGGAACGCCAGTGAATCGCTGCAGATCGCGCAGTTTGGCATCGACCTTGCCCCCGGCGACGAAGTGTTGACCACTAGCCAGGACTATCCCCGCATGATCACTACCTGGCAGCAGCGTGAGCGCCGCGATAATATTGTGCTCAAGCAACTGGACTTCGCCGTGCCGGTGAGAAACCCGAGTGATTTAGTGCGGCTGTACGAGCAGGCCATCACGCCGCGCACCAAAGTTATTCATGTGTCGCACGCGATATTCCTCACGGGTCAGATAGTTCCCATCAAGGAGATTTGTGCGCTGGCGCGCCAGCGCGGCATCATCAGCATCGTGGATGGAGCGCACGCCTTTGCGCACGTGCCCTTCCAGTTCTCCGACGTGGACTGCGATTTCTACGGCTCCAGTCTGCACAAGTGGCTATCGGCGCCCGTCGGAACGGGCATGTTGTATGTGCGCAAAGACCGCATCGAAAAACACTGGGCACTGATGGCTGCGCCGCCCTCGATGGACAAAAATATCCGCAAGTTCGAAGAAATCGGAACTCACCCTGCGGCCATGCATAATGGGATTCTGCAAGCGCTGGAGTTCCACGAACAAATAGGCGCAGAGCGAAAATTCGCGCGCCTCAGTTACTTGAAGAATCGCTGGGCCGAACGCCTGGCTAAAGTTCCTGGCGCCCGAGTACTGGTCAACCTGGATCCGAATCTGTCTGGCGCCTTCGGCACCATCCACTTCGAAACCATGGACCCGGGGAAGCTCGGCGATGCGCTCCTGGCCAAGTACAACATTTTCGTCACTCCCATCTCGTCACCTAGCTTCAGCGGCATTCGGGTCAGTTCCAATGTTTACACCTCAACCGCGGAGATCGATCGATTCTGCGATGCCGTGGAAGCAATCGTCCCTCGCGCCTAGGCCTACAACGATTGGTTCACTTTTCCTTTGGGTGAAGGACGGGTAGCTGCATGGAGACGCTTCTTCAGGACTTGCGCTACGGGCTTCGGATGCTGGCGAAATCGCCGGGATTCACGGCGATTGCGGTATTGACACTGGCGCTGGGCATTGGTACGAATACGGCGCTATTTTCCGTAGTCAACGGCGTGCTGCTCAATCCGCTGGCCTACCCACAATCCGGCCAGCTCGTCGCGCTTTATGGAAAGACTCCCGGATTCGATCAAGCCTCGATCAACTACCCGAATTTCCTCGATTGGCAGCGCGACACGCAAACATTTTCCTCCATGGCCATCTACCGCAACCAGGATTACAACTTCACTGGCACGGGGGAGACGGAACGCCTGAGCGGTTACATGATTTCCGCGGACTTTTTTTCGACCCTTGGCATAAGACCCATTCTTGGCCGCACCTTCCGAGCCGGCGACGATGTCGTGGGCGCCGCGCCGGTGGTGATGCTTGGAGGAGGCTTCTGGAAACTCAAATTCGGGTCTTCGCTCGAAATCATTGGAAAACCGATCATCCTGAATGGCACTTCCTACACGATCGTGGGCGTGATTCCGGCGGGATTCACTTTCTATGGGCACGACCGGGATGTCTACACGCCCATCGGGCAATGGAACGACGCCTCTTTTCGCGACCGCCGCGTCGACGTCAGTTCGCACGGGGTTGCGCGCCTGAAGCCAGGCGTAACGCTCTCGCAGGCGAAAGCCGACATGGATGGCATTGCACAAAATCTCGCCGTGGCATACCCGGAGGCCGATAAGGCCGTGGGAATCACGCTCGTTTCCATGAAGGAAGACATCGTCGGTAATGTTCAGCCGTTCCTGATCGTGCTTCTCGCGGCGGTCGGTTTCTTGCTGCTGATCGCCTGCGCGAATATTGCCAATCTACTTCTGGCGCGGTCGATGGGCCGCTCGCGCGAATTTGCGATTCGCGCGGCGCTGGGCGCGAGCCACGCGCGCGTTATTCGCCACCTTCTTACCGAAAGCATTCTGCTCGCTGGCTTGGGCGGAGCCCTGGGACTCCTGCTCGCATTTTGGGGCACTAAAGCGGTGCTCGGCACTTTGCCTGGCGCCCTGCCACGCGCGAACGAAGTCGCTCTCGACTCACGCGTCCTGCTCTTTACGATGGCGCTCTCGTTGTTTGCCGGAATTATTTTTGGCCTCGCTCCCGCGCTGAAATCTTCCCGTGTAAATTTGCAGGAGATACTCAAGGAGAGCGGCCGCGGTTTGAGCGGCACCCGCCATCGGCTTCAGGGAGTTTTCGTCGCCGTCGAAGTAGCCATGGCTTTGGTTTTGCTCATTGGCGCGGGACTGATGATTCGCAGTCTCGCGGCGCTTTTGCGCGTCAATCCCGGCTTCAATCCCAGCCACGCGATCACTTTCAGTTTGTCCTTGCCGGCCGCCCCCACAACTAGCTCCGCCGAAACGCGCGCCCGCCTGCGCCAGTTCGACGACAAAATGCATAACATCCCTGGCGTCCAAGCCGTTTCCGTCACGCTCGGCTCTCGCCCGATGATCCATAATTCCTCTTTGCCTTTCTGGATCGAGGGCCAGCCAAAGCCAGCCAACTTCCAAGAGATGCCCCAGGCGATGTTTTATCTCGTGGAAGCCGGCTTCCAGCAAGCCATGGGAGTCACCCTCGAGCGCGGCCGCTTCATCACGCCGCAGGACGACGAACACGCGCCCGTGGTCGTAGACATCGACGACGTTTTCGCGCGCACCTATTTCCCCCATGAAAATCCCATCGGCAAGCGCATCAATCTTGCGGGCTTCAACGTTCAAGCCGAAATCGTCGGCGTAGTCGGCCACGTAAAGCAGTGGGGGCTCGACGCCGATGCTAAATCGGCCATCCAGGCGCAGTTTGACTATCCGTTCATGCAGCTTCCCGAGAAGCTCATGCCGCTCGCGGCAGATGCTGTGGCTGTCGTGCTGCGCACCGAAGGCGATCCCACCGCCGTCATGGGCTCGGTGCGCCGCGCAGTCGAGGAAATCGATCCGCGCGAAGTGGTCTACAATGTCCAAACGATGGACGAAGTCGTCTCCAATTCGTTTGCTGCGCGGAGGCTCTCGATGATTCTTCTGGGTGTCTTCGCGGCGCTCGCGCTGGTGCTCGCATGCGTCGGAATCTACGGCGTGATTTCGTACCTGGTCGGGCAGCGCACTCACGAAATCGGAGTGCGGCTGGCCCTGGGCGCGCAACGCGGCGATGTGTTGCGGCTGGTGATCGGGCACGGGGCAAGGATGGCGCTGATCGGCGTGGCGATCGGCGTCGGCGCCGCACTGGGACTGACACGTCTCATGGCCAACCAACTCTTCGGCGTCAGTGCGCATGACCCGCTGACGTTTGCCGGCGTCGCCATGCTGTTGATTATTGTGGCCGTCGCGGCCTGCTACATCCCCGCGCGGCGCGCCCTCCGCGTCGATCCCATCATCGCACTGCGATGCGAATAGTTCTTCGCGCTAATGATGCGCAACTATGCCTGGGAACAACCTCCTGGAAACATCTGGGGCCTTGCGGAAATTACCGGCCATCGGTCTCGCAACGGGAGGAGAACCGCGACAAACAAGTTTGAGAGCACCGGAACGGAGCCGCCTGCGTGAAGACCAGGGGCAAGAGTGCCTAACAAATTCAGCCGACGCGATTTTGATTGAGCTTCTGAGCTTCGTCCAACCAGCGCTCTAGAACTGGCCCGTATTGGGGGGGCGTCTCGAGAAACGTAAGGCCAGCACCCATGTTTTGCTGAGAGTAGACGATTTTCGATTTGGCTTCGAAGTAGGCGTCCCCGGCCGAAATCTTGACCAGGACCAGGGTTCCCACAGGGAACGGATTCATCATGTCCAGATAGCAGCCGTGAAGGCTCAACTCGCTGACGCGCGTGGCGATGCGCACGTCCGACGTTTCTTCAATAAGCTCGGCGCTGGCGATGAACGTATACCTGGGTGTGCGACGTCGTTCTGATCCCAATGAGCTGCCTCCGAACGGATGTGTTTCTCCTATGATGTTACGACGGATTGAACAAATGTTGCTGGCTAGTAGCCCAAATCATTACTAGTAGAACTGCGGTTAAATGCTGACTGCAGGCCGCCAACTCGCGGGGAACAGCAGCGTTTCGAGGAGGCAGCGCAAGCTGTTAGAAACTTGCGAGGGTGATAGGATACCTGCCGCCGGAAGCGGGTTTCAGCGTTGCCCCGATGCGGGCGAGCGCATGCGGTTTTTGTCGCGATAGAGAATCGCGCCGGTCTTCGGCAAAGAGGAAATTGTTAAACATGAAAAAATTAGTTCTTTTACTTTTTGTTTTGCAAGCGCTGAATGCTCCGGCGCTCTTTGCGCAAGAGGCGGCGGAGAGCAAGACGGACAAAGGCGAACGCCATGAGTTTGTGATCGCGAATTTCAAGACGGAGAGTGGCGTGACTTTGCCGCAGGCACGCGTGGTCTATGGAACGTATGGCAAATTGAACGCCGCGAAGGACAACGCCGTGCTGTTGCCGTCGCACTACATGGCAAACTTCCATGGCTATGAATGGCTGATCGGAGCGGACAAAGCTCTCGACTCGTCGAAGCTTTTTCTTGTGGCCACGGAGTTGTTTGGCAACGGCAACTCCTCTTCGCCTAGCAACACGCCGGAGCCTTATCACGGCCCGCGATTCCCGGTGACGAGCATTCGCGACAACGTGGAAGCGGTGCACCGCCTGCTGACCGAGGAGCTGAAAATCACGCACTTGCGCGCGATTGTAGGATTTTCGATGGGAGCGCAGCAGGCTTTCCAATGGGCGGTGAGCTACCCGGCTTTTGCGGATCGCATCGTTGCAACTTCCGGAACGGCGAAGACTTATGGTCATGGCATAGTTCGTCTGGAGAGCGAAATAACTGCGTTGACGACGGATCCGGTATTCGCCAACGGCGACTACAAGGAGCAGCCGAAAAAAGGGATCGAGGCCTTTGCGATTGTCTGGACAGCCTGGCTTTTTTCGCAGGAGTGGTGGCGGAAAGAGATGTGGCGGGAGGGAGCGAAGCCGGGCACCACCTTCGAGAGCTTTGTGAACGGCTTGAAGACGAACTTTATTCCGGGGGCGGACGCGAACAATTTGATTTTACAGATGAGGACTTGGGAGAAGCATGACGTGGGAACCACGCCGGGATTTGGCGGAGACGTGGAGAAGGCGCTCGGTTCGATCAAGGTTCCGTTTTTCTACATGCCGTCGGAGACGGATTTGTATTTCCCTGTGAGCGACGCGAGATACGAGGCGAGTTTTATGAAGACGGTCACGCTGACGCCGATTCCCTCGTTGTGGGGACACCCGGCGGGCGCGGCGGCTGATCCAGCGGACGCTAAATTCTTGAACGAAACGATCGGCAAATTCCTTTCGGCCAGCAAATAGCCGGTGAGCCCGTGGCGAAAATGAAGGATCGAACAAGAGCCCGGGAGTTGGCGGCGGAATTCATCCGAAAGGGTGATCCGACCGGTTGGTTCGAACAACTTTACAAAGAGGGAGAAGCAGGCAAGAGCATTGTGCCGTGGGCCGACAGCGGGGCGAATTCAGGTCTCGTTGAATTCTGGAGTACGCACCCGCAACCGACAGTCGGCAAGAAAGCGCTGGTGATCGCTTGCGGGCTGGGGGATGACGCGGAGCAATTGGCGGCGTGGGGATTCGAAACGGCGGCTTTTGATATTTCGGAGACCGCCATTCGGACGGTGCGCAAGAGATTTCCGAAAAGTGAAGTGAAGTACAGTGTGACGGATTTGTTTCAGCCGCCGGCGGAATGGGAACGCGCATTTGATTTCGTTTTTGAGGCGAATACTGTGCAGGCTCTCCCTGCCAACATCCGCGCACAAGCGATTCAGAGAATCGCGGCCTTTGTGCGGCCGGGAGGCAAGCTACTTGCTATAGTCCGCGGGCGGGAGGAAGACGAGCCGGAGGGAGATCTGCCGTGGCCGCTCACCCGCGCTGAATTAGGAGAATTTATTCGTGCCGGGCTCGCCGAACAGAGCTTCGAGACTTTTTTTGACGCCGAGGAGCCGCCGTCACGAAGATATCGCGTATTGTATGCGAGGCCAGAGTGACGCGGATGTACTGGATGAAAAAGGGAGAAAACGTCTTGAGCGACAAACGGATGGCCAGCGGGAAATCGGATCGAATCAGAAGAATGGCTGCGAAATTCTCTGGGCCATATACGCGCGTTTCTATCCCGCTCTTGTTAGGGCTTGTGCTTCTTGCCGCGATTCCCTGTTGCGCGATGGGGCAGGCGGCGAAGACGGAGAGCAACCTTGCTGGATCGTGGAAGGGAGAGTTGGGCGAAGGCGCTGGAAAGTTGCATCTTATTTTGACGATTACGAAGCTGGCTGGCGGTGAGTTTTCTGGAGAATTGGTAAGCGTGGATCAGGGCGCGAGTCTTCCGATGGAAAACGTAACGCTGAAGGACGATGCCGTGCGGTTTGAGGTGAAAGCGGTGGGTGGCGTGTATGAGGGCAAATTGAATGCCGCGCGTACGGAGATTGCTGGGACGTGGACGCAGAGCGGCGTTCCGGCGCAGCCGCTGAAGTTTCAGCGCTCGGTGGAAGATTCTGGAGCCAAGGAGAAAACCGCCCAGAGTATGCCGGAGGGACCGAAGGAAAAGCCCCTTTCAGCATTTGTGGACGTGGTCGTCCCGATTGCGCCGACGGCCTTTAAGGCGGATGGGAAGTGGCATCTCGTTTATGAACTACACCTGAACAACATGGATCGATGGAACTACCAAGTGACGCGGGTGGAAGCGATTTCCGGCGACGCGGCGGCGCGTTCGCTTGTGACATATACAGGCGCGGGATTGGAAGCGGTGATGAGGCGTCCGGGGCAGCCGGGGGCAGCGGAAAAAGCGAAGTTGGCGCCAGGAACGATGGGCGTTGTTTACCTGTGGGCAACGCTGGACACGCAGGAAGCGGTGCCCACGACGATCCGGCAGCGATTGACCGTTAAAGTGGGAACGTATCCGGAAGAGATGACGATTGAAACCACGCCGATTTCGGTGGGGCGTCAAGCCATTCAGATCAGCGCGCCGCTCCGCGGTGATCATTGGTTCTCGGCCAACGGGCCTTCGAATAGTTCCGGGCACAGGCGAGCGTTGATTCCGATTGACGGGCACGCCGCGATCGCGCAGCGCTTTGCGATTGATTGGGTGAGATTGCGCGACGATGGGAAGACGTTTCAGGGAGATGAAAAAGACAACAAGAATTATCTGGCCTATGGGAATGATGCCCTGGCTGTGGCGGACGGTGTCGTGAGCGAAGTGAAGGATGGGATTCCAGAGAATATCCCTGGCGAAAATTCGCGGGCTGTGCCGATCACGCTGGAAACGGTGGGCGGGAACCACGTGATTTTGGATATTGGCGCCGGGTGCTTTGCGTTTTATGCGCATTTGCAGCCGGGCTCGCTGCGGGTGAAGCTCGGGGATAAAGTCCGGCGCGGACAGGTGGTCGGGCTGGTAGGAAATTCGGGAAACTCGACGGAGCCTCATCTGCACTTTCACATCGAGAACGGGAGCTCGCCGCTGGGGGCGGAGGGATTGCCATATACGCTAGCGTCATTCGAAGTGGTGGGTCATGGCGAGGGCTGGAAACCAGCGGACGCGAAAGGGCCCGCGGAAGTGCATAAGAACGAGATCCCTATGGAGAATGAGGTCGTGAATTTTGCGGAGAAACCGTAGAAAGACAAAAGTCCCGCGAAAGTCGGAAGCTTGGACAGCTGGGAAGAATTCGAAGAACTAAGCCTCGAACCACGAGACCGTTGGTCTCGTGGTTCGAGGCTGGCCCAAGAGACACTTATTTTGACGGCTCCTTTTTGTGGAGCGTGGAGCAGGCGGTCAGTGCGGTGTTGGGGTCGACGGCGCTGTCGCCGGCTTCAATGAGGCGGATGATGCCCTCTTTGTCGATGACGATGTTGGCCCGCAGGGCCCACTTGTAGGTTTCGTTTTGGACGTCGTAGCCCTTGAGGATGCCGTAGGTGGTAAGCATCTTGTGGTTCATGTCGCTGAGAAGCGGGAAATTGATGTTGATTTGCTTGGCGAAGGCAGCATTTGCAGCGGGACTATCCATGCTAATGCCGAAGACTGCGGTATCTGTGGTGTCGATCTTACCCGAGGCGATTCCAGCCTGGACCGCCTGAAGTTGTTTCGTTCAACCGCCGGTAAATGCCAGGACGTAGACGGCGAGAAAGACGTTCCGCTTGCCGCGATAGTCGCTGAGCTTCACACTCTTCCATTGATCGCTAAGCAGGGTGAAGTCCGGTGCCATGTCACCCACTTTCAACGACATCTTTGCCATTTCTGGCTTTTGCACCTCTTGCGCCAGGGGCGGAGCCACAGGCGTAGCGGCCAGCAATACCAGCAGAGCCAATGCACGTTTCATTCGCACCTTCCTTGGGGATGAAATACGGGATCTAATGTCGAATACACCCTATCATCAAGCTATACCGCGGTGAACCTGAAAATATTCCCGGGTTATGAGTTTGAGGAGCTCCGCGGCGAGGACAGGGGGAAAGGAGCTGCGAGCTTTACCTGGAACTTTGAGTAGGAAGAATTCGTATGTCTGGACAGTGGCTTAAATCGCACGTGAAACAATTGCATGAGTGTGTCGTCCTACTGGATATGATGGTCTACGAGGAGGGTGGTATGAGGAAAATTGAGTCTGGTGATTGGATGGCGTTAAGGAGACTTGGCACGCGAGCCGTATTCGTGAGCGCGGCCTGGTACGCGGTAGTGTGTCTGGCGGGGATTTCAGCGGTGGGGCAGGAGAAGGACAAAAGCGGCGTAAATGTGACGGTAACGGGGAAAGATGGAAAGGATGCGGGAGGGTTGGTGATCAGCGCGCAGGCGACGGCAAAGGAAGCCGGGCTGCCGTTGTACCCAGGCTCTCGGCCGCACAAAGAGGAAAAGGACGATTCGTCCGCGGCGAAATTGGGGCTGTGGGGAAGCTCATTTGGGTTCAAGTTGGTGGTGCTGAAAATGGAATCGAACGACTCGCCGGAAAAAGTTGCGGCTTTCTATCAAAAGGCGCTGGGGAAGTACGGCAAGGTCTTGAACTGCACCAACAATCCTCCTGGGCAGGACGAGAAGAACAAGAAAAATGGTTCGAACGAAATCACCTGCCAGGACGACCGCCCGGATGCGGGAGGGATGCTATTCAAGGCAGGCACGAAGGAGAAGCAGCATATTGTTGGCGTGACACCGAACGGAACAGGCTGCATTTTCCACCTGGTTTACCTTGAGGCGCGTAACGAAGAGAAGACTCCGGCTTGAAGATCTTGCGGGGCGAGAAGGGCCAAAGTATGCGCAAGGTCGTATTCGCCGCGATGGGGCTTGCAATACTGACACTGGGCGTCACGCTTCGCGTTGCGTTGGGCCAAGAGCAGCAGCAGATACAGGTAAAGGTGAACTTGGTGAGCGTGGCCTTCGTCGCACGAGATGCGCGCGGCGCTTTGGTGGACAATCTAACGCAAGATGACGTGGAGGTTTTCGAAGACGCGATACCGCAGAAGATCGCATTTTTTGCGCGAAGCGTGGATGTGCCGTTGACGCTCGGGCTGGTGGTGGATGCGAGCGGAAGCCAGGATCATTTCTCGAAACAGCATAAAGATGACCTGGAAGTTTTCCTCAAAGATGTACTGGGGCCGAAGGACCGCGTGTTTTTGGTGGGCTTCGGGAACCACATCCGGCTAGTCAGCGATTTTTCGCAATCGGGAGCGGACTTGCTGGACTACTGGAAGAGCTACCAAAAATCCACCGGGAGATTCCCGGAGCTGGGACCGCAGGAGTCGCGCGATTTGGGAACGGCATTCTACGACTCGATC
>Ga0070693_100000020_pt1 | contig 59763 bp, 47 predicted proteins | sample KBSK1103metaG_FD_65472 | JGI IMG/M metagenome (GOLD analysis project Ga0070693, IMG submission 65472) | Corn, switchgrass and miscanthus rhizosphere microbial communities from Kellogg Biological Station, Michigan, USA - KBS K1-10-3 metaG | ecosystem: Host-associated > Plants > Roots >...
AATCCCGAAGTGACCCTGGTGGACATCACACATCATGTGACGCCTTTCGATTTGCTCGATGGCGCGCTGGCCATCGGCGCGGCGTATTCCTACTTTCCGCCGAAGACCATTCACGTCGTGATCGTCGATCCAGGCGTGGGAACGGAACGTCGGCCGCTGCTCGTCAGCGGGCAGAATCAGTATTTCATCGCGCCGGACAATGGCGTGCTCTCCGTCATTTACGAACGCGAACAAAGCAACATGGTGGTGCGTCACGCGAATGCGGAGCACTACTTCTTGCAGCCACTGAGCAAGACTTTCCATGGACGCGATGTATTTGCGCCGGTGGCGGCGTGGCTCTCGAAGGGCTGGCAAACCGCGAGCATGGGAGACGAGATTCAGGATTACAAGCGCTTCGCGCTTCCCCGTCCGAAACCGGGAGATGGCGGCCTCAAGGGAGTCGTGCTACGAATCGATTCCTTTGGAAATCTCGTGACGAACTTCCGCATCGAGGATTTGCCGGGCGAGGCGCAAAACGGCGGCCTGAAATTGCAGGTGGGAACCAATGCGGTGAGCCGGCTCGTAGATACCTTTGCACTCGGCAAAGCGGGCGAACCGGTTGCGTATATTGGGTCGAGTGGCTATTTGGAAATTGCGATCAACAAGGGAAACGCATCGCGCACATTAAGTGTCGGCCGCGGTGCCCCAATCGTTCTCTCCGACAAGTAGTTCCCTTTCCACCATCTAAAACAGCAAAAGGGAAAAGGTTTGCATGTCGCCTTGCTCAACGGCTGCGTTCAAGCGCGGCCAACTGCGACCGGGTGCGTGGATCGAGCCAATCGCGCCAGGCATCCCCGAGAAGATTAAAGGCGAGTACAGCGCTCATGACCGCCAACGCCGGGGAAATAACCAGATGAGAGCGTCAAAGAGATGGCTGCGCGCGTCGTTCAACATCGAGCCCCAGCTCGGCACAGGCGCGAGTACGCCGAGACCGAGAAAGCTGAGCGTCGATTCGGCGAGTATTGCTCCTGCCATGCCGATGGTGGCCTGGATAAGGACAGGCTGAAGAATATTGGGAAGCAGGTGGCGCAACATGATCCGGAGATTGGAAGCTCCCATAGAGCGAACAGCCAGGATGAATTCAAGCTCCTTCACTTTCAAGACCTGGGCGCGCGCCAGACGAGCGTAGCCGGCCCACCCTGTGATAATCAGCGCAAGGATGACCTTTCCGATGCCCGGACCAAAAAACGCCGCGAATGCGATCGCCAGCAAGATACCCGGAAATGATAAGAACGCGTTGATCAGCAGGAGAATTACAAACCGATCAAACCAACCACCAAGAAAACCTGCGGGCAATCCGATCGCAAGACCTTTCAGACCGCACCAAGGACAACGGAAATCGCAACAAAAAGCGAACCGCGCGCGCCGACCGGACAGTCGATTTGCGTTACGAGTGAAGGCGGCCCTAGGCCGCGGCTGGGGTCGGTTGCTTCCGCTTATGCCAGTAACCCAAAGCCGCGAACAGAAGGACGGCAGGCACGCCGGTCAGTCCGCAAGCGATAAAGAAAATGCCGTAGGCGTGAATGAGGCCGTGCGTGGTGCTCAGCCTTTCGACCGCAGCGCCGGAAAATCCCTTTAAGATCTTTCCCAGCCAGGCATAGGTTGAACTCAAGAGTGCATACTGCGTAGCCGTGTATCCCAGATTGGTGAGGCTCGACATGTACGCTACAAGCGCAACAGCGGCGAAGCTGAGACTGAAATTGTCACCCGCCATGACGAAGGCGAAGAGACGAATGCTCAAGCCTGCGAACGCGAGAGTCGCAAATGCGGCAGTCGCAGCTGCCTGCAAAATACCCCCGATGATGAGGGCGCGCATGTAGCCAAGCTTAAGCGAGCAGAATCCGCCCGCGGCGATGCCTGCAAACGTTGCGATTAGCCCGATGGAGCCGCGCACCGCTCCGACCGTTTGCTTCGTAAGGCCGAGGTCGTGATAGTAGGGATTCGCCATCGGGCCCATCATGAAGTCCGGCAACCGGTAGAGGCTGATTGCCGCTAACATTACAAGCGCGAGCCAGCCGTGCGCGCGGAAGAAGGCGATGAACGGTCCAACAATGGCGTCGAAGAAACGGCGCCAAAGTGGCGCTTCGCGCTTTTCATCCAGCACTACACTCGCGCGCTCCGGTTCTTTTGCAAACCAGGTCGCGATCATTCCAATGGCCATACACGCACCGTAGATACCGTAGGACATGCGCCAGCCCACGGCCCCAGCTACGATGAGGATAACGGAATCCGCACACAGGAGCGCCAGGCGGTAGCTGAGCTGATAGGCAGACGCGAGGAGCCCTTGTTCATCTCCGTCGTCTGCTGATTCAATTCGCCAGGCATCGACCACAATGTCTTGTGTCGCTGAGGCAAGCGCAACGACGAGCGCAAAAGCGATAAGCCGGCCTAGCCCGGCTTTCGTGCCGGTTCCGCCCATGGCAACCAGCGCCAGCCCCACGGCGATCTGCGAGAACATCAGCCATCCGCGCCGATGTCCAAGCCGTTTGAACAACGGCAAGTCGACTCGATCTATCAAGGGCGCCCATAGAAATTTCCAAGAATAGGCAAGACCTACCCAGGAAGAAAAACCGATCCACGTCAGAGAGGTATGTTCATCGCGCAGCCAGTAGCCGAACGTATTGCCGACCAGATAAAAGGGAAGGCCTGAGGAAAACCCCAGCAGCAACATCGCCACCGTTTTAGGCCGCAGGTAATCCGCGATCCGGTGCTTTTGGGGACTCACGCGTTCATTGTCTATTGGAGGCCTCACGAAACTCAACGTTCATACCGCCGAACGTTGTCCATGCTGGCACTCTCGCCGGTTTGCTACTGTTCCGCCGCCGCGGCTTTCGTGCTCTTCACCGCCTTCTCAGCGCTTTCGTTGGATTCCACTGCTCGCTCCTCCTCAGGCGCCGCACGCACGCGCTGAATTTTCACCCTGGCGACGCGGCGGCCGTCCATTTCCACTACAGTGAACCGAAACTGGCCGTACTCGAAGCTTTCCCCGCCGCGCGGAATAAAGCCGAGCTGAGCGAGAACGAATCCGCCGACGGTCGCGTACGCGGAATCTTCTGGTAAGGTGATGTTGTACTGCGCATCCAGATCGCGGACATTCAGCGCCGCATCAAAAATTATGGCGCCGTCGGCCAGCGTCAGCGGGCGCTCGACGACGTCGAACTCGTCGTGAATTTCACCGACCACTTGTTCAAGGATGTCTTCGAGTGTGACCAGGCCAAGAATGCTCCCAAATTCATCCACCACCATCGCCATGCCGATGTGTCGCGTACGAAGTTCCTGAAGCAACTCGCTCGCAGGTTTCGTCTCTGGAACAATCATCACTTCCCGAAGTACGCGGCGCAGGTCGAACGGCGGAGGCGGCAAGTTCTCTTCTATCCGCCGCTCACGGTCCAGCAGAATCCAGAGCATGTCCTTGATGTGAACGAAGCCGAGGACGTGATCGCCCGAGCCGCGATAGACGGGGATGCGCGAACGCTGCGAAGTGGCGAACACACGCATAGCGTCGTCCAAGCTCGCTTCCACAGGAAGAGTGTGCATGTCCGGGCGGGGCACCATGATCTCGCGCACCCGGACCTGTCCGAGTTCGATGGCGCTCACAATGAACTTTTCCTCGCCGGGTGCGAGTAACCCGCGTTCTCGCGCCTGCTGAATCTGGATCTGGAGCTCCTCCGTCGAGTGCGCCGAGCCATAGTCTTGCGGCGACGAAACTCCCATGGCTTTCACGATGACTCCGGACATTCCATCGAGCAGGTCGATGGCCCAGCGAAAGGTATGCAGAAACCACTGGAACGGCAGCGCGATAAGGAGGGCGACGCGTTCCGCCCGCGCGAGGCTCACGGTTTTTGGCACCAACTCCCCAAGCACGACGTGCATCGCGCTCAGCAAAGCGAAGGCGCAAGCCAAAGCTACGGCGTGCGCGAAAAACACCGTGCGCGTCCCTTGCGTTCCGTGCCAGATTTGCTGCAACGCCTCGGCAAGCGTGGCTTCCCCGAGCGCGCCGATGGCCAGACTCGACAGCGTGATGCCGACCTGGACGCCGGACACGACGCGGTGTAGATCTGCTAGCAATCGTTCGACTACGCGCGCTCGGATGTCGCCTTTGGCGACCAGCTGGCGAATGCGGGACAGCCGGACCGCAACGAGGGAGAACTCCGCAGCGGCGAAAAAGCCGTTTAGGGCGACGAGCGCCAGCACACCGATCAGCCGCACGGCGAACATTGCTTCTCAGTTGTCCTCTAGCGGCATTGTAGCAGTACAAAAGCGGTGTGCGAGTCCCGGGTGCCTACTCTACACACGCGTAATGGTGACGAAGATGTCTTCTCCGCTCAGCGCCAGTTTAACGCCGCCGTTTTGGGCCGCGCACAATTCCAGCCGCTCTGCGAGAAGTTCGTTGCGCAAGAATCCTTCGTGGGCGTTAATGGCATCCGCAATGCGAGGCGAAGCGGAATAGCTCACGACGATGCGGTCCGAAATATCGAGGTTCAGCGCTTTGCGTTGATCTTGAAGCATGCGGTTGAAGTCCCTCGCAAGACCTTCTTGCAAAAGTTCCGGCGTTAGAGCGGTGTCGAGTGCCAGGAACGTGCCTTGCTCCAGAATGCACTTGAGATTTTCCGGCCCTTCGAAAAAAATAACGATTTCTTCCGGCGCGATTTCAAAGGCTTGATCGGCGGCTTGAAGCGAATACGTTCCGCCCTTGAGCACTTCAGCGGGATCGGCATTTTCAAGCGCTTCTCCGATCGCTTTCAGATACCTTCCCGCGCGCGGGCCAATCTTCTTCGCATCCGGCTTAAGACGCACTTTCACAAGCCTCTTTTCATCATGAATTAAGACGAGATGCTTTAGATTGGCCTCTTCCAAAATCTGCGCAACGTACTCGGAGTTTTCCAGAACGCGACGATCGGCCTGATCTTTGGGGCGCACGTACAGCGTACTCAAAGGTTGGCGAATCTTGACCTTGCTCTGCGTTCGGAGACTGAGCGCAAGATTCTTGATTCGAATCACGGTGGCAATGTTCTTCTCGAGAGCTTCGTCGATAAGTGCAGTGTTCACTTGCGGATAAGCCGTCAGGTGAACCGACTCGGGAGCAGAGGAATCAACCGCGCGAACGAGATTTTGGTAAATATCCTCCGTTAAGAAAGGCAGCGCCGGAGCCATAACCCGAGTGACGGTCGTCAGCACCTCATAAAGAGTTTGATAGGCGTCCAGTTCGCTTTTCCAGAAGCGGCGGCGCGAACGACGCAAATACCAGTTCGAGAACTCTTCGTCGAAAACCTGGAAAGCTTCGATTAACTTGTAGTGCTCGTAATTCTGGAATGCGCTGTTCGCCTCCGCCACCAGCCGCTGCAGCTTACTCAAAACCCAGCGATCGAGCTCGTTAGTTACTGGCAGAACGGCGCCGCCTGGCTTCCACCCGTCGGCCCCCGCATACATCACGAAAAAGCTGTAGCAGTTCCAGAAGGTCAAGAGCTTTCGCCGGGCATCTCCATCGATCGTTTGGCCGGTGTTTGCGGCCGGATGGAGATCGGGGAAGTTCAGATTCTGCGCAGTCTTCTGCTCGGTGTAGATGTAACGCATCACTTCAGCGCCGAGCGCCTCGGCCGCTTCGTCAAACGCGATCGAGTTGCCCTTGGACTTGTGCATTTCTTCGCCCCGTGCATCGCGAACGAGCGCGTGGCCCAGGAGAGCTTTGAACGGGGCGCGGCCGTCGATCATCGCGCTCATCGCCAGCATCGAATAAAACCAGTTTCGGAACTGGCCGGGAAAACTTTCGAGCACCAAGTCCGCCGGAAACCACTTCTCCCAGTACGCTCTATCGCTCGAGTAGCGCATCGTGCTGAACGGCACAATTCCCGCGTCAAGCCAGGGATTGCCGACGTCCTCGATCCGTTGCGCCACGCCGCCGCACTTCTCGCAGCGAATCTTCACGGCATCGATGTACGGCCGGTGCGGAGAATTTCCCTCGAAAGTTTCCCATCCTTCGACAGCTTTTTCCTTCAGCTCTTCCCTGCTGCCGATCACAACAAAGTGGCTGCAATCCCCGCACACCCAGATCGGCAGCGCGAGTCCCCAGAAGCGTTTCTTCGAGATCATCCAGTCGCTCATGTTGCGCAGCCAGTCTTGCTCGCGCGCTTCGCCTTCTGGAGGAATCCACTTGATTCCGGGCACTACGTTCTGAATGCGGTCCCGCCAATCCATGCGGATGAACCACTCGTCTACCGGGCGGAACACCAGCTCTTCCTTACATCGCCAACAGTGCGGATAAACGTGCGGATATTTTTCTCGAGCAACCAGCATGCCGCTCGCCTTGAGCGCGGCCACCACGTCGTCCGCAACTTCGTTCGCATTTCGTTTTGTGAATTGGCCGAATCCATCCAGGAAAACGGAGCTGTCATCCAGCGGCGCGATGAACGGAATTCCGTTCTCCTTGCCGAGTTGCTGGTCCTCGGCGCCGCAGCCCGGCGCGATGTGAACCAGTCCCGTGCCTTCGGCCTCGCTGATTTCCTTCCAGGCAATCACGCGGTGAGCTTCCGCCGCGGTTTTTCCGCCGCCCGTCTCGCCATACGGAAAAACTCCGCCCGGGGTTTTCTGCGCGGGAAGTTCGTCGAACGGTCCCTGATACGTGAGGCCCAACAGATCCTTGCCCGGAAGTTCCTCGATCACTTCGACCCCGCCGCTGCCTTTCAGAATGGTCCGGATCGATGGCAGCTTGTGCGTCTCATGCTTCCCTTCCACTTGCAGATCTTGCACGCGGTCGTGTTCGAAGTTCCCTTTAGCAACATAGTAGAACCAGTCGCCGTGCTTGACCTTCAGATACCTCATCTCGGGGTTCACGGCCACGGCCACGTTCGACGTCAGCGTCCAGGGCGTAGTCGTCCATACGAGCAGCGCGGTTCGCTCCTGGCCCTTAATCGGGAAGCGCACAAAGACGGAGGTGTGGGTCGTAATGCGCCGCCCTTCGGCCACTTCCATCTGCGATAGACCCGTTCCGCATCGTCCGCACCACGGCATAACGTCGTGCCCGCGGTAGATGAATCCTTCCGTGTGACACTTCTTCAAAAAAGACCAGATCGTGTAATTGTTCACGTCAGAAAACGTGAAGTAGCTGCCGCCGTAGTCGGCCGAGCCCAGTTTCCGCACGATTTCGCTGGCGCGCGCGGTTTCCGTGAGCCCGCTGGGCAGCTTGACGGTGACCACCTGGTCGCCGTCCGCCAACGCATCGCGCAAGGCGATCAGCACCTTGGGATCATCCCAATCGCACCAATAGCCCAAACGGATGGATTGTTCCGTCTGGCGCGCCGCATACGTTAGCACGCGCTCTTTACACGCGCGCACAAAGTTCTCCATGCCGAACTCGCGAATCTCGCGCTTGGTTTTGAGCCCCAGGCTCTTCTCGACTTCGACCTCCACCCACAATCCCTGGCAATCGAATCCGTTCTGGTAGCGCAACGCGCGCCCGCGCATCGCGTTGTACCGCTGGTACATGTCTTTCAGCGAGCGGCCCCAGGCGTGATGCACGCCCATGGGATTATTTGCCGTGATCGGCCCATCAAGAAACGACCACCGAGGGCCGCTGGCCGTTTGCTCGCGCAGCTTCTGGAAAATGCCGTTCTCCTCCCAAAAACGCAAAATCTCTCGCTCCATCGCAGGAAAATCCGGCACTCTCGGCACTGGTTTGTACATGCTCATAGTCGTATCCACCAAGATTATCACAGCCCGCAAACGCCTTCGCTTCAACGCGTTCACCTAGCGGCGATCAATTCTAATTCTTCGACTTAGCAGTCCCCTGCGTGCGTCCGCCCAAGAGAAAACTCACAGGTGGCTGGTGACAGCCCTTCGTTACTGTTTTGTGGACTCCGTCGAATGCCGCGGGACCGCCAGCATCGAAGAATTATAAACTGGTTTAATCCCGGTTAGATTTCGTCATGAAAAGACCAGATAGAATATTTATGACCTCTGCCACCGCTGTAGCTCTGTGCACAGCGGCGTTTCCTTATGTAGGAGGATACGGCACCATCCTCTTTCAGGGGGTGGTCCTTGGTGCGTGGTCACTCACCGAACGATTCTCGTCCGGGCAGTTTGCTGACCGTCACAACGGAATTGTCTGGGTCGTCACGCTTCTCCTAAATATGATCGCGTTCGGCTTAATAGCCGCTCCGGCGTGGGCTCTTTTTCGGAACCGAGCGCCGAAATTTGCCTCGATGTTTGTAATTTGCTGGACCATTTTTTACGTTGCCATGCTCTTTGTCTTATTCCCTGCTACTTTTGGTCCTTAACAGATTGAGGCTCCGGGCGCCGGTTGCGCGCTTGAAGCTCGTCCACTACACTCAAGTTTCACTCTCAGCAGCCGGAGACTGCTTGCGGACTATCCTTCGTCTTCTTTTCTGGACATTTACAGTAATTCTCGTCGCTGCTTGCGCCGCGGCTTGGTGGTTCATCTACCGGCCGCTCCCACAGCTGGACGGCTCGATTCCCATTCCCGGCCTCCAGAACGAAGTCACAGTCGAGCGCGACAACTGGGGTGTGCCCCACATCCGCGCCACCTCCATCAAAGATGCTGTCGAAGCCCAAGGCTATGTGATGGCCCAGGACCGCCTCTGGCAACTCGATCTGCTGCGGCGCGCTTCCCGCGGCCAGCTCTCGGAAATTGTCGGTCCGCTGGCGCTGAAATCAGACAGACAATTTCGCACATTCGGTTTTTCCCGAGCCGCGGAACGCGACTTCGCCGCGATGGACCAGGATTCCCGGGCGTTGATGGAAGCCTACGCTCGCGGCGTAAATCGCTTTATCGACCAACATCAACACAGCTTGCCGCTGGAATTCTCTCTGCTCAAATACAAGCCACAGCCCTGGCAGCCCACGGACTCGCTTGTCATCGCCGGCTACATGTACCAGACCCTGACCGACACCTGGGAGCGCGAATTGGACCGCGCCAAAGTCGAGGAGCGCGTTGGCGCGGATCGCTCCAAGTACCTGTTCGCTGATGATTCGCCGATGGATCACTTTGTCATCGGCGATCCCAACGCCCTCGATGACGCTTCGCAAGCCTCCCGCGTGAAGCCCGACGAGGACGATGACGACGATATGCCGACCGACACCATTCTCAAAGCCTCGGAACGCGGCGGCGGCAGCGCCCCCACGCCGGAGGGTTTCGCAGATATCACTTCCGCGCTTTGGCCCTCGATGCAAAGCTACCTCGAACAAACACAAAGCGAAATTCGCAAGGGCCTCGGGAGCAACAACTGGGTCGTCAGTGGTGCGCACACCGCGACTGGCAAGCCCCTTCTGGCGAACGACACGCATCTCGAGCTATCCGTCCCTCCCATCTGGTATGAAATCCATCTCAGCGCCCCCGGTTTTAACGCCAAGGGAGTCACTCTCCCAGGCGCGCCGCTGATCGTCATTGGTCACAATGACCGCATCGCCTGGGGCTTTACCAATAACGGCGCCGACGTGCAGGACCTGTACATCGAGACGTCTAATCCCGCCGCTCCCGACGAATATCGTGTGAATGGCGCTTGGCAAAAGGCCCAAGTTTTTGACGAAGTAATCCACGTTAAAGGACAATCGGACGAACATCTGAAACTGGTCGTCACGCGCCACGGCCCAATCGTGCATCGCGAAGGCGACAAAGCCTATGCCCTTCGCTGGACCGCCCTCGAACCTGGCGGCCTGAAAAACACCTATAGCTGGCTCTCCAGGGCGGAAAACTGGCAAGAGTTTCTAGCCGTCATGAAAAACGTTTGGGGCCCTGGGCAAAACGCCGTGTACGCCGATGTGGACGGCAACATCGGATACATCATGGCCGCGCACGTCCCCATTCGAAAGAAAGGCCACGGCGAAGTTCCCGTTCCCGGCGATACCGACGAATATGAGTGGACAGGCTACATTCCCTTTGACCAGCTTCCGCAAGCTCTGAATCCCCCCGGCGGCTTGATTGTCACCGCCAATGCGCGCGTCGTCGGTCCAAAGTACAAACCGTATTTGACCGACCGCTGGGAAGAGCCCTATCGCACCGCCCGCATCTACGATCTTCTGCACGACAAAACGGGCCTCCGCCCCGTGGACATGCTGAAGGTCGAAACCGACACGTATAGCTACCCGCACGTTTTCCTGGCGGACCAATTCTCCGCCGCCGCGAAAAATGCGCAGCCAAAAGATCCTCGAGCCAGAAAGCTCGTAAATGACTTGAAAGACTGGAATGGAATCGCGGATGCGGACTCTCCACTCGTGTCATTCCTCGAGATGACGCGCCGCGCAGCGGTAGAGCTGATCCTGGAGCCATACCTTGGCAAAGATACGAACCTCTATAAATGGCGCAGCACCGCCTTCCTCCAGAAGGTGCTGACCGATCGTCCCGCGAACTGGCTGCCGCCTGCGTACAAAAACTACGACGAATTGCTGGCTGCTACCGCCGACCGGGCTGTGTCTATGCTTGCGGAAGAAACAAAAAGTGACCGCATCGCCGACTGGCAGTGGAAAGAGCTCGATTCGCTCGACATGCTCCATCCGCTCGGCCGCGAAGGCTTCCTCAAGCGCTTGCTCAGCATTACCGGCAAACCGCAGTCCGGCACCGCTTACAGTGTGCGCGCCGCGACAAAGCGCCATGGCCCTTCGATGCGTTTCATCGCCAATCTTGCCAATTGGGACGATTGCATCATGCTCATCCCCGCTGGCGAATCCGGCCAGCTCGGCAGCGGCCACTACACCGACCAGTTCTCCTTCTGGTACGAAAGCAAACCCATCGTCACCCCCTTCACCGACCCCGCCGAATCCAAATCCCGCAAACACACCCTCACCCTTACGCCCGCCAATCATTAATCCTGTTACATGGAGCAGTCGGGCTTCGTATAGGTAATTGATAACTGTGTCTGTCCGAACTGTGTCTGTCCGAGGAGAACAGCCGTGGCCACCAGGAACGCACCGGTAACTCAATGCCAAAAGCCAACAGGCTGGCTGGGCCGCTTCACTTTATGGCGCATGAATGCCTCCCATTCGAGGCTGACAGACTGGGGCTTAGCACACATTCCCGTAGAGAAGCACCATACAATCCTGGACGTAGGCTGCGGCGGCGGCAGAACCGTCAGTAAGCTAGCCGCGCTCGCCACGCAAGGCAAAGTTTACGGCATCGACTTTTCCGCAGACAGCGTCGCCGTAAGCAAAAAAACAAACTCACGATCGATAGATACGGACCGCGTTGAGATCCGGCAAGGCTCTGTGTCCCAGTTGCCCTTCCCGGACAGCATGTTCGATCTCGTCACCGCCGTCGAAACACACTTCTGGTGGCCCAGCTTACCCGCGGACATGCGCGAAATCCTCAGAGTTCTTAAGCCGGCCGGCACGCTCATCATCATCGCTGAAGTCTATAAAGGCGCGAACACCATGGTTTCCAAACTTGCCGAAAAATACTCCCAGCGAACGGGTATGACGCTCCTGACTGCCAACGAGCATCGCGAACTCTTTGCAAACGCCGGGTATACGGATGTTCAGATCATCGAGGAACAGAAGAAAACTTGGATTTGTGCCATGGGCAAAAAGCCCTCAACAACGAGTACTGGCTCAAGGACCAACTATTGACAGCACCACGCGCGGGACATTCCGCCGCCATTTCGCTCCTTGTTTCCCTTCACGCGCGTGCCTTAGAATGCTCAGAGCTTCTGCAACAGTTCGAGGACACACATTAACCCTGTGAATCAACCCGCCACCAAAAAAGCCGAGCCGCCCAAGAAGCCGGATTTTGAGCGCTCCCTCGCCCGCCTCGAGGAAGTCGTCCGCCGTCTCGAAAGCCCCCAGCTCTCTCTCGACGATGCCATGAAGCTCTTCGAAGAAGGCGTGGCGCTCTCCCGTGAATGCCAGAAGCAACTCGAAGAAGCCGAAGGCCGCGTCGAAATTCTTCTGAAAAAAGCCGACGGCAAGCTCGCCGCCGAGCCGTTCGATCCGGAAGGCGAGACCGAATCGTGACCTCACTGCGCCTCCCGGGAACCCCAATCCCCCGATTGGCGTGCGCCTCAACTTCTCTCCCCTGCATCCAATTCCCTCAACAATGAATCTCCCTGCCTTCTTCGAAGAAGACCGCATTGCGGTCGATGCCACTCTCGGCCGTCTGATGCCTGCGGAAACCGCTCCCCCGCCGTCCATCCATCAGGCCATGCGATACAGCGTCTTCGCTGGCGGAAAGCGCATTCGCCCAATCCTCTGTCTCGAGACCGCTCGCATCTTCGATTCGAACGTGGCGCCTGCTCACTATCCTGCTTGCGCCATCGAGTTCATCCACACCTACTCGCTGATTCACGACGATCTGCCCGCGCTCGACAATGACGATCTGCGCCGCGGTAAACCGACTTGCCACAAGAAATTCGGCGAAGCCGCTGCCATTCTTGCCGGCGATGCTCTCCTCACGCTGGCATTCGAAACGATTGCCGCCGCCCCCGTCGACGCCACCCGCCGCGTCGCCATGCTCGCGGAAATCTCCAGTGCCGCTGGCACGATTAACGGCATGGTCGGCGGCCAAGTCGCCGACCTCGAAGCAGAAGGCAAGCGCATCCAACCGGAAATGCTCGAATACATTCATCGCTCAAAAACTGCCGCTCTTATACGCGCTGCCATCACCTCTGGCGCCATCTGCGCTGGAGCTTTGCCGGAAGATGTTGTTCGCCTCCGCACATTTGGCGACTCCCTCGGACTTCTCTTTCAAGTTACCGACGACATTCTCGACGTGGAAGAATCCTCCGCCGCTCTCGGTAAAACCGCCGGAAAAGACATCGCCCAGCAAAAAGCCACTTACCCCGCCGTCCACGGTCTCGAACGCTCGCATCAAATCGCCAGCGACCTCGCTACAAAAGCCATCGCCGAACTCGCGCCCTACGCCCAGCGCGCTTCCCGCCTCCGCGAAATTGCCGAATATCTCGTCCAACGCCGCGCTTGACGCAGCCCACGCACCATGAAATCCAAAACCAGCCGCAAACGGCTCGACATTCTACTCGTCGAGCGCGGCCTCGCCGAATCACAGCAAAAAGCTCAGGCCATCATCCTTGCGGGCGAAGTTTCGATCAACGGTGTTGCCGTGCTCAAGGCCGGAATGCCAATCGCAAGCGATGCCAAAATCGAAGTGAAGAGCCGCCACTTGAAGTATGCCAGCCGTGGAGGATTGAAACTCGAGGGCGCTCTGGAAGACTTTGGAATAAATCCCGCAGGGCTCGTTTGTCTCGATGTTGGCTCTTCCACCGGCGGCTTCACGGATTGCTTGCTGCAACTCGACGCAGCACGAGTCTACGCCGTCGATGTGAACATCGCCCAACTCGCCTGGAAGGTCCAGCAGGATCGGCGCGTTATCGCCATCGAACGCAACGCGCGCAACCTTTCCCCGGAAGACGTTCCCGAGCAGTTCGACCTCGTCGTCGCCGACGTATCCTTCATCTCCGTTTGCAAAATACTTGGACCTGCTTCCGCCTGCGCGAAACCGGGTGCGAATTTCCTGATTCTCGTCAAACCCCAATTCGAACTGCCGCGTGATGATGTCGGACCCGGCGGCATCGTTGAGGACGTGCGCCTGCACGAAAAATCCATCGCGAACGTACGAAAGTGCTCGGAAACCACGGGTCTGACTTGCCTAAAAGTGACCCCGAGCCGCTTGACCGGCGCGGAAGGCAATCAGGAATATTTTCTGCACGCTCGCAAAGGGCTCCTGAAGTAGAATCGCAAGCCAGAATGCAGCCAGGTCCAATCTTCAAGACCATCGGCGTCATCTCGCGCCCCCGCCGCTCCAATCTTTTCGCCATGGTGCCGCCGCTCCTCCAGTGGCTGGAAGATCGAGGCCTGCGCGTCCTCTACGATGAAGAAACCGCCTCTGCGCTTCCAAATCCGTCCAAAGGGCATACCCGCGAGCAACTCGCCGACCAATCGCAGATTCTTCTCGTGCTCGGTGGAGACGGCACCCTCCTCGCCGCCGCGCGCGTGGCAGCCTCGCGTTGCATTCCGATTCTGCCCATCAACATGGGAAGCCTCGGCTTTCTGACCAGCTTCACCGTCGAAGAACTCTACCCCGCGCTCGAGGAAACTCTTGCGGGAAGATCCTCGATGAGCGAGCGCGTCATGCTCCAGGTGGAACTCCTTCGCGGAGAAACCGCACTAGATCGCCAGCACGTCCTGAATGATGCGGTCGTCAACAAAAGCGCCCTGGCCCGCATGATCGAGCTCGAGCTGTCCATCGACGGCGATTTTGTCTGTCGCTATCGCGCCGACGGTCTCGTCGTGGCCACGCCCACCGGCTCGACCGCCTACTCGCTTTCCGCCGGCGGTCCCATCGTCCACCCTTCCGTGGAAGCCTTCATCATCACGCCAATCTGCCCGCATACACTCACCGATCGTCCTGTCGTCGTCCGCGATTCTTCCTGCATCGAAGTCATATTGACCGAAAACGCCGAGTCCGTCTTTCTAACCCTCGACGGACAAAAAGGCATCCCCATGCAATCCGCCGATCGCATCCGAATCACACGTTCTCCCCAGTGCCTTAAACTGATCCAACCACCTAAGAAATCCTATTTCGAAATTTTGCGCAGCAAGTTGAAGTGGGGCGAAGTGTAGCTTCACCTTCGCCACTGAATTGCTCCTGGAGAGTCCAATGAAACGCTATTTTCTTTTGACGTGTGCCTTCCTGGTTTCGTGGGCTCCACTACATGCCCAGCAACAGGCTTCTGCCGATCTTGTGATCCTCCGCGCTCACGTCTGGACCGTTGACCACGCTCACCCCGCTGCGCAAGCCCTCGCCATCTCCGGCAACCGCATCGCCGCCGTCGGCTCCGACGATGAAATCAAGAAATGGATCGGCCCCGCCACCAGACAAATCGATGCCCAAAACAATTCTGTCCTCCCCGGCTTCATCGATGCCCATGTCCATTTCAGCAGCGGCGGCTCGGAAATCAGCGGCGTGCATTTGCGCGATGCCGCTACCCCCAAGGAATTCGCGCGCCGTATCGCGAAACACGCCAAGACTCTTCCGAAAGGCGAATGGATGGCAGGCGGCACCTGGGACCACGAACTCTGGGGCGGCACGCCTCTCCCTTCTCACGATTGGATCGACGCAGGGACGCCGGACACGCCGGTATTTGTCACTCGCTATGACGGCCACATGGCCCTCGCCAACGCGCTTGCACTCCGCCTCGCCAACGTCACGCGAGAAACTCCAGATCCTCCCGGCGGCACAATCGTCCGCGACGCCAACGGTAATCCCACAGGCCTCATGAAAGACGCTGCCATGGGTCTCGTTGATAAGGTGATTCCTGATCCTTCGGAAGAGCAGCTTCTCCGCAACATTCGCGCAGGCTTGGCCGAGGCCCGCCGCTTCGGCGTCACCAGTCTGCACGACATCAGCAACGCCGAGGACGTTCGCGCCTACCAAGTTCTCGCTGCTCGGGGCGAGCTAACCTCGCGCATCTACTGCATCGCTCCGCTTCCACAATGGCAGGCGCCGGCTACGACCGGCGTGCGCGCGGGATTCGGAAATGACTGGATCCATCTCGGCGCTCTGAAAGGTTTTGCCGATGGCTCCCTCGGCTCCACTACCGCGCTTTTCGAAAAGCCTTACAACGACGCTCCGGAAACTTCAGGCTTGCCAAACGCCATGATGCTTCCGGAAGGCAACATGCTCAAAATGGTTCTCGGCGCCGATAAAGCCGGCCTGCAAATCGCCGTCCACGCCATCGGCGACAAGGCCAATCGCATCATGCTCGATATTTACTCGGAAGTTGTGAAGGAAAACGGCTCGCGGCCCGGCCGTCGCTGGCGCATCGAACATGCCCAGCATCTGCGCCCCGAAGATTTCGCCCGCTTCGCGCAACTCGGCGTCATCGCCAGCGTCCAGCCCTATCACGCCATCGACGATGGTCGCTGGGCAGAAAAACGCATCGGCCACGAACGCTGCAAAACCACCTACGCCTTCCGCACTCTTCTCGACAACGGCGTCAAACTCGCCTTCGGCAGCGACTGGACTGTCGCTCCTCTAAATCCTCTCCTAGGCCTCTATGCCGCCGTCACCCGCGCCACTCTCGATGGAAAAAATCCCGGCGGCTGGTTCCCCGAACAAAAAATCACGCTGCCCGAAGCCATCGAGGCCTATACCATGGGCTCTGCCTACGCTGAATTTCGAGAAACCGAAAAGGGTTCTCTGACTACCGGCAAACTCGCCGACATTGTCGTCCTCGACTCCAATCTCTTCGCCATCCCTCCCGAAAAAATCAAGGACGCCTCCGTCCGTTTCACTATCACCAACGGCAAAATCGTCTACCAATCCCCAGCCAACTAACTGCGATCACCCAATTCTGCCCCTCATGCCGATCCCGCACCCTTCGCCGTTCCCGTCTGCCGCTGCAAGAACTGCAGCGTCTTCTGATTAAACTCCTCAACCTTTTCATAGATCTGCGCGTGCGCGCACCCTTCAAACACCACCAGCTCCGCACCGCGAATCCCGCCCTTCATCGCATCCGCAAAACGCGTCGAAGTCACTTCGTCTTTGGCTCCGAATGTTATCTGCGTCGGCACCGCAATCCGCCCAAGCTGCGCCGTCACGTCATGCTCGATGACCGCCTTCGATTGCTCCAGGAACGCTGCAACAGATTGTGCCGGCCGGCTCCGCACAAACCCTGCCAAGTACTCGATATAGTCCGGCTTGGCCGCATACAGCTCCGGCGTAAAGCACCACGGGAAAATTCCTCGAATGACCATCTCAGGCACGCTGTTCAACGCTGTCGCTATCACCTGCCACCCTTCGACCACCGTCTTTATGAATGAGTCCGTCTTCGTCCAACCGCTGTGCAGCGACAGCGACTTGACCTTCTGCGGACACTTCGCCGCCAGCCACATCCCGATCGCCGCCCCCAGCGATAAACCGCAAACATGCGCCCTCTTAATCCCCGCAGCGTCCATGAACGCCGCAACGTCGTCGGCCAGGGCTTCAGTCGTATAGGCGCCCTCAGGTTTGTCCGTTTCCCCCGTCCCTCGCAGATCGATCGAAATGCACGTGAAGTGCTTCTCATACTCCGCTACCTGAAAGGCATAACATGCGTGATCGGCTGTCAGATAGGGAATCAGAATCAGAGGCTCGCCGCTTCCCTGCTGTTCATAATTCATCGTGATGTTATTGGCTTTGACCCGAGGCATGGCGTCCCTCCTTTCGCCCACCTTAGCGAAACAAGCTCGCTTAATCCACTTTTTTCGAAGTCGTGCCTGATGAGTCTGCTTGCCGGAGACGCCCCGCAAGCCTTTGCCTCAACGGTGACAACCGTCACCGCGCCTGCTAACAAAACTTTGCAAAATGATCTTTAAAGTTTCGCGGCTATATTTTCCGATCGCCGCACCAGGAAGAGGAGTTGAGGTACCTTCCCAAAATTTGAACTAACCTGCGCTCCATAATGCAATCTGTTTCTTTGTCGCTTTCTCTCTTACTGACTTCGTAAAATGGGGCCTGGCAAGTTCCTTTCTCAAGCGCGCCAGTATTGCCGCGTACGAGTCTTTTTCTTTCTTCTTGGGCACGTTTACGGGGCCTTCGATTATCGCTACTTGGTTCTTTTCCGGGGCCTCGGCAGTCAAGAGCTTCCGGTCTGCGCGCCGCTCGTTTCGTAAACCGCCTGCAGCCAGAACGCACCGCTTCCCGGCAGCGCCCCCGAACGTAGGACAGGCGACGGAAGACTTTTGTCTCAGTGTTGGACTTGTTTTCATTTCTTGCCTCCGTTGCATCGCCGTTCGGCGGTCGTGGTGCCGAAAGCCGGAAACATCCGCCTAGGTCTACGACTTCTTGACGGACATCGGGCGATTTTCCAGGAACGCGGTTACTAGTGCTTTATTTATTTTCAAGCCCCCGTTGTAGCTGACCAAACCCTTCTTCTTGAACTCGTTCATGAATTTGCTCACCCTTGGGCGGGTGGTACCAACCATCTCCGCCAGAGTTGATTGGCTCACCTTCAGGGCGGAGTCCGACTTCGATTCCTTGGTTATTTCCCCAAACAGCAAAAGAACACGCGCCAGCCGCCTTTCGCTGAAATTGAAGAATTGATCTATCAGGTCTTCTTCGATTCGAACAACCCGTGAAAGCAAATACCCAACGAAAAGCGCTGCAAAATGCGGGTCCCGATTGAGCGTGCGAACCGTCCTCTCCTTTTGCAGTCGAATGACATTGGATTGTCCAATCGATCTCGCCGTGCAAATCCGCCGAAACTGCCCTGCGAGGCAGCCTTCGCCAAAAAAGCTGCCTCGCTGTAGGATCGCGATTATGGCTTTCTTGCGCGTCGTGACCGCTGTGAGCTTCACCGTTCCGCTGTCGATGTAGAAAACAGAATCCGCTGGATCTCCTTGCGAAAAAACGACCTCCTTGTCTCGGTAGTTCCGAAAAGTCATCCTGGTACGGAACCTTTTGCGGAGAAATCGGTGGCTGACACCGAAACTACGCTTACTCGGCATTCGCGTCTGCTCCTTCAATCAACTCAGAAAACTCGTCCGGCGATAACCAATGGTAGATACATACGACCAACCCGTCTAGATGAGCAAAATTGACCACATGCAAGGTGAGCGAAATTGAACATCCAGGACTGAGTAACTGTGCTATGGGAAAACCTACCACTGCGCGTGGATCGCCCTTAACAAACTTGGACGATTTTGACTTTGCTTTTTTTCCCGGGCGGCCTGCCTTTTCGATTGGCCTTTTGCAAGGTGGGCCTTCTCGGCTGAAGGCGGAGCCAAATATCTATTGCCGATCTGAGTATCTCTACGGTATAATTTCCCCGTTGAGTAGTGCGCCTCGCCTCCCGCGAGGTTTTTTTGTTTTGTGCCGCCGGTCTGTCGGCCTCAGGAAGGCATCCTGCCGGTTTACCCCGAGCCCCCAAGGGCTTTTGCCGTTACCAATCCAAATTCTACTTTTAGGAGACAACTATGTCCTCTCTCAGTCCAGTCGGCCGCTCTGCGGCCGCGCATCAGAAGGACCGCGCATTCTTGTGCTGTTTGACCTTTTCCGACGGCCCCGTTGCCGCTCTCCCCGCCACAACTCATTTAAAATCAACACGTACAGAATCGCCCACAACTGTTGATTCTAAAGTACTTACAGAAATACTAAGCTCTTTAGAATCAACACTTACGAAATGCCTAGGGGAGGGTTATAAGACTCTCAGCTGGTCACCAGTCACGAATCACCGATCACGCTTCCTAGGCGCTAGGACATCCGTCCGCAGCAAGTCATCCTGCGTTTCCCGCCGCCGGATGAGTTTCGTTCGAGTGCCATCGATCAGCACCTCGCTCGGTCGCGTCCGCGCATTGTAGTTCGAGGCCTGCGTCATCCCGTAGGCTCCGGCCGCCCAAATAGCCAGCACATCGCCCGGCGCAACTTCGCCGAGAGGCCAATCATGCAATAGGCAGTCGCCCGTTTCGCAAACAGGCCCAACAATATCCACTCGCTGAGTTGGCGAACTCCGCCCCTTCGCTATCCGCGAGATTTTCGTGATGGGATGTACCGCCCCATAGAGCGCCGGTCGCAGCAAATCGTTCATTGCTGCGTCCACCACGACAAACGTCTTGCCGCGGTTGCGCTTCGTGTAAATTACGCGCGTCAAAAGCACGCTCGAAGCCGCAATGATCGAGCGTCCTGGCTCCAGCAGGAGGTGTAACCCAAGTGGCCGGACCAGGCTCGCCACCATCTGCGCATATTCAACTCGCGAGGAAATCTTCTCCGTCGTGTACCGCACGCCGAGCCCGCCGCCGATATCGAGATATTCCAGCTCGATTCCTGCGCTGCGCAGCTCGCTCGCAAATCCGGCGATCCGTCGAAACGCGCGCCGAAATGGCTCGAGCGAAACAATCTGCGAACCGATGTGCGCGCTGATTCCCTTCCAGCGAAAATACTTGGAATCCTTGTGCGCCAGATAAAGCCGCCGTGCCTCCGGCCAATCGAGGCCGAACTTGTGAGTGTGGCTTCCGGTGGCAATGTGAGGATGCCCGCCGGCTGCGACGTCCGGATTCACGCGAATCGCCACCGAAGGAATTCTTCCGCCAAGCTTCATGTGCCGCCCGGACTCTTCGAGCAGAACTTCAAGTTCCGCTTCCGACTCCACGTTGAACAAAAGTATTCCGCCGTGCGACTGTTTCGCGTGATGTCCTCTCACTCCGGCCGAATATTGCAGCGCTTCGCGAATCTCGTGGCGCGTTTTTCCGACACCGGAGAACACAATCCGGTCGCCGCGAACTCCGAGGTGCCCAAGATGCTCCAGCTCGCCGCCGGAAACTATGTCGAAACCGCTTCCTCGCTTCACAAGGTCATTCAAAATAGAAAGATTTCCGTTGGACTTCACCGCAAAACAAATCGTGTGGGGAATTCTGCCAAGCCCGTGGTCGAACTCGCCGTAAGCCTCGCCGATGGCCGCGCGGCTATAAACGTACGTCGGCGTTCCAAACGAACTCGCGGCATCCGTGAGGTCCACGCTTTCGCAAAAAACGTGCTCGACGCCCTTTGCTCGTGATGACTTTCTCCAGGAAAACTGCGGCGTGAACTCCGCTGGGTCGATATACGCCAACTTCTTATGCGAATTGCCTGCCCGCGCGCTCATCGCACCTTTAGTACGACGAGTGTCCGGTCATCCGCCAGCGGCGCGTTCTGCGCAAACCAATCCACCTCGCGCAAAATCCGGTCGGCGAGCTCCGTTGCGCTGACTTCGTGGTGCTGCTCGATCAGCTGGCGCAGCTTCTCCGTTCCAAAGAACTGCCCTTCGCTGTTGATCGTCTCTGTGATCCCGTCGGAGTGAAAAACCAGAATATCCCCGGGCGCCAGCGAAACTCCCCATTCGTCGTAGCTGACGTCTTCAAAAATCCCAAGTGGAAATCCCGTCAGCTCAATCTTGTCGCAACGCCCGTCCTTATAGAGCAGCGGCTGAGATTGCCCTGCGTTCGCCACGCGCAATTTGCTTCGGCCTCTCTGCCACGTCGCGAAACACGCCGTCATGAACCGCCCCTCGATGCGCCTCTCGCCGACGATTTGGTTCATCTGCTTGAGCATTTCTGCGGGCTGCAATTTCTGTGGAGCGAGACTCCTCATGATGCCGATCGCTACGGCGCCATACAACGCAGCTGCAGTTCCCTTTCCGCTTACGTCGCCCAGCGCGATCCCAAGTTGCTGCGGCCCGTAGCGTAGGAATTCGTACAGATCTCCACACACCTCTCTGGCCGAGAGGTATCTGGCCGCCATGTCTAGCCCGAAGTCCTCCGTCGGGACGGGTCGCAGAAGGGCCCCTTGAATCCGCTTTGCCGCTTGCAGGTCGCGCTCGAGACGAGCTTCGTCGCGCGCCAGTTGCTCGTACAAACGCGCGTTTTCAAGAGACACGGCGAGATTCGCCGCCAGAATCGAAAGCGTCTGAACGTGATCCTCGGTAAAATAGTTCAGCTGCGGGCTTTCAAGATCAAGCACTCCGATGACCTTACCCTTGTGCATCATCGGAATTGCCAATTCCGAGCGCGTCTCCGGATTCACCATCAAATAGCGCGGATCGACCGTCACATCCGGCACGAGCACCGGCTCTTTCAACTCCGCCGCGGCGCCCACAATCCCTTCGCTTGCGGCCACGCGCATCTTTCCCTGTACGCGCTGCCCGTGTTTTACGTCCACGCGGTGCCGGAATACCTTCTGATCCTCGTCGTAAAGCATGATGCTCAGTATCTGGTAGTCGATGACCCGCTTGGTTTGTTCGGCGGCGCGCCGCAATAGTTCTTCGACGTCGAGGATTGAACTCGTCTCGCGCCCAACTTCATTCAGCAAGAGTAATGTCTCCGCCTGCGCTCGCACCTGTTGAAACAGGCGTGCATTTTCGATGGCCACGGTAAGCCGGCTCGCGAGCAGCGTCAGAATGCTCTGCTGGTCGGGCGTAAAGTAATCCAGGTGCCTGCTTTGAATATCGAGCACGCCCACACATTTCCCCTGAAGCATCAGCGGAACAGCGAGTTCGGAGCGCACACTCTCAATGGCGTTGATATATCGATCGTGCTTCGAAGTATCGCTCACGCGAACGGAGTGCCCCGTGGCCGCCGCGGTTCCGGTAATTCCTTCCCCAATCGGAATCCGCAGGCTTTCCACAAGCTCTCGGGGATATCCGATGGAAAATCTGTGCTTGAGGTACGTACCGTCGCCTTCGAGCATCAGGACACCAAAAATTTCGTAGTCAATATGACGTTTAATGAGGGCCGCGGTGCGCGCCAGCACCTCGTCCAAATCAAGCGAGGAATTAACCTCCTCGCCGATCTCGGCGAGTGTATTCAGAACTTCGGCGGGAATCGCCGTTGTTGCCGTCGTGTCAGTAGCCGTGGCTTCTGTCTGTTCGTTGGTGGGATTCATGAACTCATTTCATTATAGCAGGCAGTTGCAGAGCGACTGAGGATGGTGTTTCTGGGAGAGCATTTATTCGGTGTTACCGTCTGCAGGGCACCGCATTGAGGAAACGCCAGGCTCCCGCCCGCAGCGCAATCATTTTGAAAGGTTTTCCGCTTTGTCCTGCGATTTTAGCGTGAGTACTCCGACGCCCGGCAGGTTGCGGTATCGCTCCGCATAGTCCAGCCCAAAGCCCACCACGAATTCGTTGGGGATGGTGAACCCCACATAATCCGCGTGCACAGCAGCAATCCGCCGTTCCGGTTTGTCCAGCAAAACCGCCACGCGCAACCGCTTCGGCTTGCGCTGTTCAAAGACGCGCAATAAATATTGCAGGGTCATTCCGGTGTCCAAAATATCTTCCACTACAATGACCGTCTTTCCTTCGATGCTCGCATCGAGGTCTTTCGTCAGCCGAACCTGCCCGGAAGAACGCGTATTTTTCCCATAGCTCGAGACCGCAATGAAATCAAACGAAACCTCGCCAGGAATTCCCCGCGCGAGATCGGATAAAAAAAACACCGCGCCCTTCAGTACCCCGACCAAGTGCAGCGGCTCATCCGGAAAGTCCTGCCGAATTTTCTCCGCCATCTCGAGAATGCGCCGTTGAATCCGGCTCCGCGGAATCAGAATCCGCACCTTTTCGCCCGGAGTCCACTCTGTGTATCGTGTTTTGCTTTTCCTCGGTGCCATTGTTTGCCCCAAACCGAAACCGCGACTCTAGCTCACGTCCTACTTGGTGAGCAAGGCCCGCGAACAATACTCGCTCACCAAATTGGCGTCGAGGCCCAGGGATGTGTTCGCGCAATGCTCTGGGCTACGCTTTAGGCGCAGCTACTGCAATCGGGGTAGGCGCACTGTGACGCTAAAACCCGGCTCAGCTATACTCCAAGTCCCGGAGGCCCGTTTGCTAGAAGCCGCAAAAAGCACTCTCTTGATCCTCAGCGCGCTTTTCCCGATCGTCAATCCGCTTGGCGGCAGCCCTATCTTTCTCACTCTGACTGCGGACTATTCGGCCTCCGCTCGCCGTGCCCTCTCGCGGCGTGTCGCCATATACTGTTTTTTCCTTCTCGTCTGTTCTTGCCTGGTGGGAACTTACATTCTTACTTTTTTTGGAATTTCGCTGCCGGTCGTTCAGGTTGGCGGAGGGCTCATCGTGATTTCCACCGGCTGGGCCATGTTGAATCGCACGGAAGAAGAACGAGGCAGCCGCAATGGCGGAGTTCAGAAAGATGTTTCCGCTCAGGATGAATTCAGAAGCGCCTTCTATCCCCTGACCATGCCTCTGACCGTCGGCCCCGGTTCCATCTCCGTAGCGATTACACTTGGCGCAAACCTCCCGCGGCACCATGGATGGAATATTCCCGGAATTCTCGCTGTACTGATCGGCTCCGCGATCATCGCTGCGAGCATCTTTCTCTGCTATGGGTTTTCCGATCGGCTGGCGCGAGCCCTGGGACCGACGGCGATGTCCGTGATCATGCGCCTTTCGTCGTTTCTACTTGTCTGCATCGGCGTGCAAATTCTTTGGAACGGCGCCAAAGCTCTTCTCATCACTCTTCCAGCGTTTGGCCAGTGAACCGAGGACTTCTCTGCGGAAGTTCCCGAACCGCACAATTTTCCAAGAATGCTCTTCGTGTTCGACGCGCACCTAGTAGTTCAAATGGAAATTCAGCAGGTGCCAGTGATAGATAAACCAGAAAAATCCCACGCAGCCGATAGCAAGAAACGTGTTCCAGATTTTATTCCAGAACCATTGCTGGCCATCGCTCCAAGACTTCAGGCTGTTGTAGATGGCCACCAGCGAGCCCAATCCAGCTAACAGGCCAATAACCTGTAATAGGTGCAGCCATGGATCGCTCCGCTCTGAGAGTGCCGAAGGGTTGCTGAGCTTGCTGACAAAGATCAGCAGGCACACCGCGTAGAGCACGACACCAATACAAACCGCGCGCACCAGCATTCGCAGCCGCTTTCCTCCGGGATCCAATGTGAGCGGCTTTCCATAATGCTTTCGAAGCATTGCCCCGATGGGCCACATCAGCAACGTCAGAACTATTACGGACAAGCTGAATCCAATGATCACGTAGTTCACAATCTGCTTATCAAACGTATTGTCCACCTGTTGAAATACCATGAACGGGTAGTCGATATACGCCACGCGCCGGCCCGTGGCATCCTTGACGAAGGCAATTTTCGAATGCCCATTCACGTCCCGGAACACCATCGGCGCAATCTCTCGAAAATGCAGCGGCTGCTGGTTGAGTCCCTTGAAGCCGGCCATTGAGATGGTGTTGTCTTTCTGGTCGGGCGTGACCTTCGTCTCGCCGATCACCGTGGTTACTGCCAGTACATTCGTTTCAAAGCGCCGGCTGATTTCGTAAACACCGGCGACGCTCTTTGCATCCTGGGCAGCCGTCGCGAGCACCGGCTCGTTCGCCGGAGCCACAGGAAAATACCGCTGCATGAACTTATCGAACAGCACGCCACGGGCGTTGAACTCGCCGCGCCCCGCGCTGTTGTAGGAGACGAAGAAGCCGACGTTCGAATCCAAAATTAAGTGCAAATCACTGTGGAAATAAACGGTGTCTCCGCCATGCCCAATAATGCGATGGCCGTTCTGCGACTCCTCATAAAAGCCCAGGCACATCGCGTTCACCGCCGCCGGCCATCCTTGCTGCCGCGCGTGCATCTCGACAGCAGTCTCGGGCTTCAGGATTTGCACATCGCCATACTTCCCATTCTGCAAATGCATGATCATGAAGTGCGTCATGTCCACTGCGGACGCCGAAAGCGAACCGGCGGGCGCAACCTGGACGTGTTCAAATGGCTTCGCGTCGCCAGATCCGAGAGCGTATCCCTTTGACATGAACGGCTTGAGCGCCTCCGGCAAAGGCTGGCGAAAGGTTGCGTGCGTCATATTCAGCGGCTTGAAGAAATGCTCCTCAACATAGTCGTCAAACTTTTGACCCGAAACACGCTCGACGATGTACCCGGCTATCGTAGTTGCATAGTTCGAATAAGCGGGCGTCATTCCTGGCGGGAAAATTCTGGCGGGCATGTGCACACGCAAATATTCGGGAATGGGGCGCAAATCCTCTGCCGAGCCGACGAATAAATCCTTGGCCGTCTCCTCGAAGCCCGTGCTGTGCGTCATGATGTTGCGCAGGGTGATGGGCTTGCCAAACGCCGGGGGAATCTTAAAATCGAGATAATCGTTCACCTCGCGATCCAGGTCCAGCTTGCCCTGTTCGACCTGCTGCATCACGGCTGTCCAGGTGAAGAGCTTCGAAATCGATCCCGGACGGAACAGCGTCGTCTCCGGAGAAACCGGCTCCTTCTTTTGCACGTCGGCAAAACCGTAGCCCTTTGCCAACACCAGCTTGCCATCCTTGACCACGGCGACAACCGCTCCGGCGATGTCCGCATTCTCGATCTCGAGCGGCATGAGCCCGTCGAGAAAGGCTCCGAGATCGTCCGCATTCAGATCATGCGCCTTCGGCGCTGCACCCTCGGAAGCAGATGCTTTTGCGGCAGCGGGAGACACCGCGGTGTCTGGAGACTTGGGTGCCTGCGCAAGAAGCACGAGACAACCGAATCCCGCAGCGCACGCCATAAACAAAAGTCTCGCAGGCATCAATCTGTTCACCATATTTCCTCCCGCTCGTCCCCGAGCTGAGCATGTTCAAACGGGGACGCTATGAGCCGTTTCGTGGACCCGTATACGCCTGAAACATTTGTTGCATTCTTGTATTGCGGAGACTAAGTAGCAAAGGCCCGATTGTCAAGCCCTCGTATCAAGGCGCTAACTTCCTGGTCCGCTCAGTGGCTCGCGCTCGCCGCGTCTTTTGATGGCAACTTCTTCAAATAGCCTGACAAATTCGCCTGCTGGAGAGACCGTAACTCAATACAAGCGTTGACCTCATCCTTGGCGTTCTGGAGCGGGCGCTCGCTTCCGGGAAGATTCTGGGAGGCAAAAAACTCCTGCGAATCATCCCTAAGTTTTGCATCACAAAAAACTCCAGCGAGCGTTGGAAATCCGCCGGAAAGCGATTCCCCGGCTTTCTCCTTGATTGCGGGAAAGTTGCTCTTGAACAGCTCCCACGCTGCGGCCTGAGTGTCGACGTTGGTCAGCAAACCTGAAACATAAAATAGATCCTGATTTTTCACCTCAGGACTTAAGGCGAATTCGATGGTGCGCTTCGCTAATGCGGCACTAGGGAATTGACCCAGTGCTCCGAAATAGTTGTAATACTCCTCGGGAGTCTTGGCCGTCTTCATGTGCTCCACGTACTTGTCGTAAAGCGCGGCATCCCCTTCCAGCGCGGACACCGAGAGTGCATTCCCGGCAAGCGCGGCTTCCACCGAATTCGGATCCTTCATGTACTGCGCTACGAGTGCGCGTGACATGGCCAGCAGTTGCGGATCGCGCCCGTACGTTGCGAGCGTCGCGAACACGTCAGAGCGCAGCCCCCGCCGGTCGTCGGATTCGCCCGGCGTTGGCCTTGCTCCTAGTTCCGCCGCAATCGGCCCAAGGAAATCGCGTACCCATTTTTCTAATGCCGGCCTATCGCCGGCGGCCACGATAGTGTCGTGAATTTCTCCAAATCGGCCGGTCATTACGCCTACCAGCGCCCGAGTGCGTTCACCCTTCATTTTTTCCAGCGTGTCGAGATAGTCCCCAAGGCTCAACTGGCCCACGCGGACCATGGCCCACTCATCTCCGAGAAAATGGATGCGCTCTTCCGGAGAAAAACTGGTTTCCAACTCCGCACTCATCTTTGCGAGCGTGGCTGCATCGTAATCGCTGCGATAGTAGCCACGCCCTCCCGCATTGGCGTAGACCCACGGCGAACAACCGGGAAGTTCAAAGGTCTGCTGACGCTGAGCCAGTAAAACGTACGTAGTTTCCTTGGAGCCTGCGGGGCGAAGACTAACCGGGATCTGCCAAATCTCCTGCGAACCGGAACCGAGTTTTGCGGCATCGGCGAAATAACGCTCTTGGGAAAGCGTCACTCTCGTGGTCTCCTTGATCTTCTTTTTCTTAAGAAAGCCACCGGTGCTTCCGCCGCCGGCACATGCGGATTTCACCGTAATCAAGGGCGCGCCCGACTGCTGCGTAAAGCTGGCCATGACCTGGCCGACCGGTTTTTCCGATGTGGCCGCCATCTGGTTCCAAAAGTCCTCCGCCGTCGCGTTTCCATAGGCATGTTTTTCCAGATAGGCGTTCGTGCCCTTTCGGAAAACTTCCGTGCCGACGTATGCTTCCACCATTCGCAGAACGGATGCAGCCTTGCCATAGGCAATCCCGTCGAAGAGCGTAGCAATGTCCGCCGGCGTTTCCGCCTTCGCCCGGATCGCGCGCACAGAAGCAATCGAATCCGTTGAAAGCGACCCGCCTGTCTGCTGAATCTCGCCGCGTTCCACGTGCCACTCCGGTTTCCAAGCCTCTATAGGTTTAAATGACATCCACGTCGCAAATCCCTCGTTCAGCCAGATGTCATCCCACCACTTCATGGTCACTAAATCGCCGAACCACATGTGCGCCATCTCGTGCGCAAGCACACTTACCACGGCCTGATGTGCGTCCACGGATGCATTTTTGTCGTCGATGGTGAGCAGCGTTTCGCGATACGTAATCGCCGCTGTATTCTCCATTGCTCCAGCGGAGAAATCGGGAAACGCGATGATGTCGAGTTTTTGAAACGGATACTTCGTCTGGTAGTACGTGTCATAAAACTTGAGAATGTTTTCCGCGGAGAGCAGCGCGAAAGACAGCAAGTCTTTTTTCTCCGGAACGGCGCAGACGCGAATCGGAATGCCATCCGCTCCGCCTGTTAAGCAGGCAAAATCGCCGACCATCATCGCCACCAGGTACGTCGACATTCTTGGAGAGTCGGAGAACTGCAGGGTATGTTTGCCGCTTCCGGGGCCGGGGGTATCGGAAATGATTTTGCCGTTGGAGATGGCCGTGTCGCCCTTGTCTACAACGAGCGTGATGCGAAAGACCGCTTTGTAAGCAGGCTCATCGAAGGATGGGAAGGCCCGGCGCGCATCCGTGGCCTCAAACTGGGTCACCGCATACCGTCGCCGCGCGGTCTGGCTCAAATAAAACCCGCGCAGCTTGTCGTTCAAAATTCCGGTAAAGCGAAAATGAATCTCCGCAGCCCCCGGCGTCACGACAGCCGGCACCGTTACAGTCACGGTTTCGTTTTTCTCATCCGTGGTCACCGCGGCAGCCTGTTTGAAATCCGCGGAGCCGATCCACGCCTCTTTAAATTCCAACTCCGCGGCATTCAAAACGATGGCTGTGGCAGGCTTTTGCAAATGAACGTGAATGGTCTCATCGCCCGTGAATGTGGCGGAGGCAAGATCGGGTTCAAATTTCAAGTCGTAGGAGTCCGGCACGACATTATCTGGCAGCCTTTGCGCGAGGATCCCCGCACATGCAAATAGACTCCACAGCGCCAACACAACGACACGCTTCATAGATTTCCCCTTCGAATTTGCATTAAGAGCCCGCGGCATCAGGCAAGAACTACGAACACAACTGGACGATTCTTTCATACTTCATCCAGGAGAAGCTCCGCCCCGGCTTCGGCGCAGACTCGCCCTCATGCGATGTAAGAGGATAGCAGGCAATTCGTCCGATTTACATTTGCGATTTGTTACGGTGCAAGCGACTTAGACCCGGGCGGCGGGTGCTTGCGCAACCGGGTGCCGGTCGCTCCAATTATTCGTGCGAACCGTCAACTGCTCGATGCGGTCGCGCCGCACGGAATAACCGATGCCGGGCGTTTTCGGAACCAGTATTGTGCCCCGCGATGTGACGTCAACTTCCGGCTCGATGATATCTTCGTTCCAGTAACGTTTACTCGCCGAGACGTCTCCCGGAAGCGTGAACCCCGCGAGCGTCGACATGGCGATGTTGTGCGCCCTACCAATGCCGGTTTCCAGCATTCCGCCGCACCACACGGGGATGGAATGCGTCCGGCAAACTTGCTCGACACGCCGCGCCTCACTGTGGCCGCCGACGCGGCCCAGCTTGATATTAATGATCCGGCAAGCCTTCAGCTCAATGGCGGATAAAGCGTGCCTGGCATTATTGATGCATTCATCGAGACAGATCGCGGTCTGAATCCGGGCCTGAAGCTTCGAATGCGAGTAAATGTCGTCCCAACTCAGCGGCTGCTCTATCATCAACAGGTTAAATTCATCGAGCTTCCGCAAATGTTCCGCATCCTCGAGCCGGTAGGCGGAATTGGCGTCCACCGATAGACGAATCTCCGGGAATGCTTTGCGCACGGCGGCGACATAGTCGAGATCCTTCCCCGGTTTAATTTTTAGCTTGATGCGCTGATATCCACAGCGCAGTTCTTCTTCGACCGTTCTCACAAGGGAATGAGGACTTTCGCGAATGCCGAGAGACACGCCGCATGCAATCTCGTCCAACGTTCCGCCTAAAAGCTTGGAAAGGGGCACGCCTTTGAGCCGGGACTCCGCATCCCAGAGCGCATTTTCGACGCCGCTCTTCGCCATCTCATGTCCGCGGATCGCAGCCAACTTCCCGCAACACTCCGAAGCGGTGGCAATATTTTTTCCGATGAGTGATGGTGCGATGAAATCAGAAATCACGTGCCAGGCAGTGTCTGTGGTTTCCGAGTTGTAGCCGGGTGTTTCGCTGGCCGTGACTTCTCCCCAGCCACTCGCTCCGTCCGACACTACTTCGACCAGAAGGATCCTACGGTGATGCGAAACGCCAAAACTGGTTTCAAACGGCGCCCTGAGAGCCATTTGAACTTCTCGAAGAATAATGGATTCAATCTTCATAGAACTCCAGAACACCGGTGATGCAATTGCAGCGTATCGGGCATTCGGTCAAAGCGCGATGTGCTCACCTTCGCCGCCCTTATTCTCTTGCCGCAGCCTCACTATCATTATCGCAACGCACGTTGCACTTCCCAATGCGTTGTTGCGTCTGCTAGGAAATTGAGCCAGGGACCTTTGATCCTAGTCCTGCACTTCCATGTCCGCCGTGCATTATAGCTTATTGCAACATTCGTTGCATTCCTGTCGATCATGAATATTGCGTTAACATCCCATTTTAGAGTCAGCTACCCTCGATCGCTCGCGCAAGTTCACTTCACAAAATCGGTTTAATGATGCGCTTTTGACCGTGCGGCTGTAAAATTCGCGACGACGAGGAGGGGTGAAAAATGAACTGTCGACGCATGTTAACAATCGCGAGTGGTTTGTTAGGAGGGAGCTTGTGCCTTGGTGCGATGGGCGCTCGCGCGCAGGGAAAGCTCTCGCCGAAGTGGGAAGAGTTGACCGCGGCCGACTTTCGCGCCGGCATTCAGCAATCGAAGGGAACCTGCCTGCTGCCCTTTGGCATCCTGGAAAAACATGGCCCGCACTTGCCGCTCGGAACGGATTTGCTGAACGTACGCTACGCCTCGCTGCAAGCGGTGGCGCAGGAGTACGCCGTCGTTTTCCCGGAATATTATTTCGGGCAAATCTTCGAGGCAAAACACGAGCCAGGAACCATTGCTTACAGCATGGAACTGCAGCTGAAGCTGCTGCAGGAAACGACCGATGAGATGGCGCGGAATGGGTGCAAGAAAATTCTAATCGTGAATGGTCACGGCGGAAACGAGCACCTGCTGCCTTTTTTCGCGCAGTCACAGATGGACCATCCGCACGACTATGTGGTCTACGTTCTTGACGGCGAGCGCAGCAAACCGGGCGGCCCGGGGAAGAAATCCACCGGGATTGATTATCATGCGGGAGAAAATGAGACGTCGAACACGATGGCGTCGCATCCCGATCTCGTGCATCTTGACCGTGCGACAAGCGAATCGGGCGCGGACCAGAAACGAGCGAATTTGCCGGAAGACGTGTACACCGGAATCTGGTGGTACGCGCGATTCCCGAATCACTATTCCGGCGACGGCTCGGTCGCAACGAAGGCGCTCGGCGAATGGAACATGAAGAATTGGATCGATGCCATCGTCGAAGCCGTTCGCGCGGCGAAGGCCGACGAGCAGAGCCTGAAAATTCAGAACGAATTCTACGAGAAGAGCAAACATCCGCTCGATACGCGGCCGTAAGTCGATGAGAGCCGGTGACTGGTGACTGAAATTAAGTGACTTGTGATTGGCAATTTGAGACTGATGATTTGTGGTTGAGGAGGAAGACGAGGACGCGGAGCCGCGGATAGCGCCAGGGAAGTAGAAGAAAAGCGAGTTGGCTAGCGGTCGCGGCGGAGTTGTCCGAGCCACCGAGTGAGGATCGAGACAGACTCCTGCTCAAGATCGATGAATTCGAGACCCATGCCGATCTTCGGCTTTACGATGCGGACCATGGCGAGGGCTTCAACGCTTTCGTTTTTGCGCGTCAAAGTGACCCGGGTGCGGGACCTCACGACCAGCGGCTTGCTGGTACAGACGAAGCAGCCGCCAAGAGAGAGGTCCGAGGTGACGCCCTCCGAGCGGGCGCCGGATTCAAGATCGAGAACTTCCGCGTCAGCGGCGAAGGGATAACGGATAGCGTAGCGGCGGTCGCGAAGGGTTACCTTGTGCGACGCGCCATCGGCGGTTCGGTCGTTCATGGTGATTACGTTGCCCACTGTCAATTAGACCGGGGAACAGCGAATCAGGACGAGCCGGAAGAGCGTTCCCCTCTATCTATTAAGACTGCCAGAGAAGGCCAAAAATGGTGGAATTGTGAGGGACAGGAGGGCGAAAGAAGCAACATCGCGAGGCGCCCCAGGTAGTTGGCGAGAGGAACATGAACTATTAGTTGGTACGACAAAATGCAAGGATGCAAAGAAGCAAGCGGGGGACGAGGGTGCTAGTCTGAAATGGAAGTCTTCCCTCATGACAAACGAAACGATAACAAGCGACGGACTCCGGCAAAGCGACCGAGTGAGTTTCCGCATGCCCGTGGAGGTATCTTGGATTTCCGCCGCTGGAGCGCCCACGAAGCACATCGCGGAGACGCTGTTGGTGAGCCGCAATGGAGGCGTTTTGCGGCTGGACCAGAAACTGACGGCTGGACAAGAGCTCACGTTGCGAAGATCGGAAGGCGATCTGGTAAAAACAGCGCGGGCCCGCGTGGTAGCGGAAATCGATCAAGAGCCGGACGGATTTTTGTACGCCATCCATATCACGGAGCCGCGAGCGGACTTCTGGGACATCGACTTCCCTGCTCCGCACAAGGCGGAAGAAGCTCTTGCCAGACTGCTGATGGAGTGCGGTTTCTGCCAGAGGCGCGAAGTGGTGTACTTGAGTGAGCTGGAGCTGAAGTCCTTCGAAGTGCGGAAATGCGTGGCGAGGCTGTGCAAACATTGCGACTCGCCGTCGATTTGGATCGAGGCGCTGTCGGAAATGAAGACTCCGGAGAAGGGCGCGGCACATCCGCAGCCGGTTGAAGACCGGGTGATCCCCCGGCGAAACAGGACGCGAGTCAAGGCGCGCGTGCTCGCATGCATTCGCCGACGCGGTTTTCAGGAAGAAGTGGCGGTGTGCGAGGATTTGTCGAAGGGCGGGCTGAGTTTTCGCAGCCGGAACAAGTACGAAGAAGGGTCTCGCGTGGAAGTGGCGGTGCCCTTCACGCCGGGGAGCGGCGCGATCTTTGTTCCGATTCGGATTGTGTTTTCGCAGTCGATCCCGACGGCAGGTTTGTATAGGCACGGGGCGGCTTATATACGGCCGCCGCTCGATACATAAGGCGGCCAGCTCACGGGCAGTGGCGGGCGTCGAGCGAACAAGTCACCACCATCATAAGCAAAACGAAAGGCCACCAGCCTTTGGCTGAGGCTCATGTATTCCACCTGAGTCTTTCGGTGGTGGTTTTAGTCGACGCTGGCAATGGCGGCGTTGCGCTCGTTGCGGCGGCGCCGAAGGTAGTGCATGGAAATGTTGAGATACGCCTGGCCGCATGGAGTTTCGATGGCGATGACCATGGATTCCGTGTCGGCGCTGCCTGCCAGACCTTCTTCATTCATGTGAATTTCCGGCGGAAACACTTTGAAACGGAAACCCTGGTCATTGAGAAGTGTGACGGAATTGCCGATGACCATATTCGCGAGCTCGCAAACGGTCTCGCGGACAACCTGGTCGCTTGCCGGAACTTCCGAACCTGCAAGATGGCTGGCGACCTTCATGGCAACTTCGGGCGAGAGGTCCAGAATGACGCGGCCTTCAATGTCGCCTTTGATGGCAATGAGCGCGGCCACCCCTTTTCGCCGATAGGTGTCTTCGTCCATGGTGAGGTCGAGAATCTTCGTCGGCGACTGAAGCGATTCGGCGAACACGGCGTCGGCGGCGTTGATAAACGGCTGGATGAGTTCCATTCTCATGAGCGATGCTCCCCCGCGAAGGCGACGGGCGCGCCAGCGGCATTGGGATCGTCACTGAGGACGTAACGGAGAATTTCGTAGAGCACTTCTGGCTTGACCGGCTTCTGCACGAAGTGCTTCGCTCCCTTCTGGAGAGCGGCCAGAATGTTTTCCTGGTAGCCCACCGAGGAGACCATAACAATGCGCGCGTCGCCATGCTGGCGAACGATGCGCTCGACGGCCTCGATGCCCTCCATCTGCGGCATGGTGATGTCCATGAGCACGATGTCCGGCTTGGTGCGATTGAACTCCGCGATGGCCGTGAGGCCGTCGCCGGCTTCCCCCGCGACTTCGCCGCCGAACATCTCAATCATCTTGATGATGTTCTTGCGAGCGAAGACGGAGTCGTCCACCACCAGGTAGCGAACGGGTTGATTGTCTTTCCGTAACAGAGCGGCGAATTGTTGCATGGCCTTCTCCTTCTCCCGGCACGGTGTTAGGTGCGATGGGAAGAAACGGGTGTCCTTTCCGGTTTCTCGTTCTTGTCGTTCTTCTCGAATTTTTCGGCGCTGGCGCGATCCCCGCCGTAGTTTTGCACCAGGAAGGCGGGCAGACCGTCCAGCGGAATAACTTTGTTTGCGTATCCTTTGGAAATGGCGGCGCGGGGCATGCCGCTGACCACGCAAGTGTCTTCGCTCTGAGCGATGGTCATGCCTCCGGCGGCTTTGAGCGCTCCGAGACCTTCCGCGCCGTCTTCACCCATGCCGGTCATCAAGAGGCCGACGGCCGTGATACCGAACTGTTGGGCGACGGAATGGAAAAGAACATCGGCCGAAGGGCGGTGACCATTGACGGGAGGACCATCGGACAAAACGGCCATATCACCGCGCGGCATGCGCCGAACCATAATGTGGCGATTTCCAGGACAGATGAGCACGCGGCCCGCAAGGAGCAGATCACCGGAGCGCGCTTCTTGAACCTCGAGGGAACAGCATTCATCGAGCCGCTTCGCGAACATCTCCGTGAATCCTTCCGGCATGTGCTGAACGACGAGAATGCTCGCGGGAAAGTCCGCGGGGATCTGTGAGAGAACGTATTGGAGTGCGTTGGGTCCCCCGGTGGAAATCCCGATGGCGACGATGCGATTCGGGGGCAGCGCGGCCCGCGACGGCTTCTTCTTGCGCAGAGGGGGATCATCGGAAACGACGGCAGCTGGCAATTTGCGGCCTGCTGCGCGCTTGGCTACCTTGATTTTTTCGATCAGCAATTCCGCGATGGAATCGAGATGCCCCGCAGCGGCGTTCTCGGGCTTGGGGACAAAGTCGATGGCGCCGAGAGCGAGGGCCTTGAGAGTGGCGTAGGCGCCCTCCTTGGAATGAGTGCTGAAAAGTACGACGGGCATGGGCGCACGGCGCATGATCAGGCGGAGAGTTTCCATGCCGTCCATGCGCGGCATTTCGAGGTCGAGAGTTACGACGTCTGGATGCAGCTCTTCAATTTTCTTAAGGGCGAAAGCGCCGTCCATCGCGGTGCCGACAACTTCGATGGAGGGGTCGCGAGAAAGAATTCCTGGAATGAGTTTCCGCATGAGGGCGGAATCATCTACGACGAGAACTTTAATCCGGGCGCTCATGCGATCGCTCCCAGCGGTACGGCGCGAGAGAGGCGCGAGAGAACGGCCGGCACATTGAGAATCAGCACGACGGTGCCATCGCCAAGAATGGAAGCGCCGCTCACAAGGTCGCTCGAGACGATGTCGCTTGGAAGCGCTTTGATGACCAGCTCTTCTTCCCCGACCATGCTGTCCACGACGAGACCGAAGCGTTTTTCTGCAGAGCCGATCACAATGACAAAGTGTTTCTTCTTTTTGGGCTCGCTTTCGATTGCGCGAAGGCGGCTCAAATGCTCGAGGCGCACGAGAGTAAGAATTTGATCGCGTAAACGCAGCACCTCGCGCTGATCCACGCGATGGATCTCCTGATCGTTAATCCGGGAGATTTCAACAACGGACGAAAGCGGAACGGCAAATAAGCGGCCACCCACGCGGAAGAGCAAAGTCTGGATGCTCGCGAGGGTCAGCGGGGCCCGCAGTTGAAAAGTGGTTCCGCGCACTTTTTGCGTGGAGATATGAACGGTGCCCTTTAATTTGTCGAGCACGCTGCGAACTATGTCCATGCCAACGCCGCGGCCGGAAACTTCCGTAATTTCGGAAGCGGTGCTGAAACCCGATTCGAATATAAGATTGACGGCCTCTTGATCCGTGAGGCGGCCGGCTTCCTCCGCCTTGATAATTCCCCGCTTGACGGCTTGCTGGCGCACGTGCGCCGGATCAATGCCCCGGCCGTCATCCCGTACTTCGATGACCACCTGTGTTCCTTGATGGTAAGCGTTTAGGTAAACCGTGCCCCGCGCAGGCTTCCCGGCCGTCAGTCGTTCGTCGGCAGGCTCGATGCCGTGATCGACGGCATTGCGCACAAGATGCATCAGCGGCTCGCCGAGGGCATCAAGAATACTTTTGTCCAGATCCGTGTGCTGCCCTGAAATGTCCAGCGCAACGTCCTTGCCGCACTGCTTGGCAACGTCGCGCACGACGCGCGGAAAGCGGCGGAAGAGCTGCTCAACGGGCACCATGCGAATTTTCAGGACGCACTTATGAAGTTCGTCGAGGACGCGGGATTGAAATCCGAGCGCGTCGGCCAGCTTGGCGCGAGCGGGGTCGCGTGCATGCCGCTGATCAAACTCGGTGAGCGCGCGATGCAGCATGGACTTGCCGATAATAAGTTCGCCTACAAGATTCATGACCGCATCAATCCGGCTCGCGTCGACGCGGAGCGAACTTTCTGCGACGGCGGCGACCGCTGAACCTGCTTCGCCAGACTTGGCCACGTCGGCTCCATCGCTATGATCCGCGGCGCTGGCTACAGACTTGGCAGCCTGGGCTTCAAGAAGCTCGCCGAGCAGTTCGTGCTCCGGCGTCTCGACGGTTGCTGCGCGCTCGACGCGAAGGTCAGAAACGATAGCGGGAATGCAGCAGCGTTTCTTGATGACGTCAAACGGCTGGACGCTGGCAACAGCGGCTTCCACGATTTCAACGCTGGCGGCGGCCAGATTGTCCTCTGGGCGCAGTGCGATGAGTGTGCCGCAACCGTGAAGCACGTTGCGGATAAGCTGAAATGCAGCGGCGCGCATCAGGCTGTCCGGGTCGATACGCAGCGCGACGTTGTAGACGGTTTCTCCGCGATGAACGGCCTCCGAGATCATGAGCTGCTCGTACTCCGTCCACGCAAAACTAGCAGGTACACTCTCCGGTGATTTCGGAGTCGATATGGGAACGGCTGCATCCACCAAGAGAGCTCGGATCAAGCCGTGCAGTGTCTCCAGCGATGGAAGTTTCTTTCCTCGCTGATACGAGGTGAGCATGGCCTCGAAGGAATCGGCAGCGGCGAGCACGACCTCTGCGAATCGAGAGCCGTGCTTCTGAGCTACTTGGGGCGTCAGAATGTCTTCCAGTTCGTGGGCAAGCTCGCTCAACTTCTGAAAGCCACAAGCGGCCGAGTCGCCCTTGAGCGTGTGCACGGCGCGCCGAACGCGGCGAATGACTTCCTCATCGGCCGGATGCGCCTCGAGTTCGAGCCCCGCCTCGTTCAGAGATTGCAGCAACTCATTCGCGCTTTCAAAGAAGATGGCGCGAAGCTCCGGGTTGCGATCTTCGGGAGCCTTGCTCAAGAATTCGCCTCCACGCGCTGATAGGCGGTTCCGTTGTTTTCATGGACCATGCGGAACTTTTGCGTGAGGCCGAATAGGCTCTCCGCATGCCCGACAAAGAGATAGCCGCCGGGATTCAAGCAGTGCCAAAACTTTTCGATGAGGCGCTTCTGCTCTGCTTCGTCGAAATAGATCATGACGTTGCGGCAAAGAATGATGTCGTTGCGACGAGGAAGAAATTCGGTTTTGAGATTGTGGAAGTCGAACTGAACGAGTTGTTTTAGCAGCGGCTTAATGGCGTACTTGTCGCCGGACTTTTCAAAGTAGCGCAACCTGCAGGTGTAATCCACCGGCTCCATTTGCTGCTCGGTGAACACGCCTTCCTGCCCGACACGAAGGCTTGCGTAGCTGATATCCGAAGCGACGATTTCCAGCTTCCACGGCGGAGGAATCAAAGGCTTGGGAGACGGCATTTCGAACGGGAGCGGATTGCGCAGATAGTAGTAAGCCAGCGCGTCGCAGATTAAAATGGCGACGGAGTACGGTTCCTGGCCGCTGGAACAGCCGGCGCTCCACACGCGAAGATTCCAGTCGCGGCGTTCCTGCTTCTTGCGCAGCAAGTCTTCCAGAACACGTTTCTGCAAGAGATCGAGCTGCGGCTTATTGCGGAAGAAACTTGTTTCGTTGACGGTAAGATTTTCGAGCAGCAGCGCAAGCTCGGCGCGTCCTTCGCGGCTCGTGAGCAATCGGTAGTAGCTGTAAAAAGAATCGAGCTGACAAACTTTGAGCCGGCGCTGAAGGCGGTCCTTCAGAAAGTGAGAGCGGCGCTCGTCGAAAAACATGCCGCACTCCTGGTAAACGAGCGTCTGCAAAAGTTTGAGTTCAGGTTCGGTGAGTTGCACCTGGGCGGTCAATGTTCCCATGAAATGAGCGGCGATCCGGCAGTTCGGCAAGCCCGACAAAAATGGCCAGCGTTACTTTGCGGTGAGGACGGTGTCCGCGGCCTCCTCGAGTCGTTTGAGTTCCGGCCGATGTAAAAGCTTGGAAATATCCAGCAAAATGATGAGACGGCCGCTGAGTTTGCCGACTCCCGTGACGTATCCGGACTCACCATCGGCAAAGACGGAGCCGGGGGCTTCAATTTCCGATGGAGCAATCTTCAAGACTTCCGAAGCGGAGTTGACGATAAGGCCGAGCAATTTGTTTTCGAGTTCCACAACCAAAATCCGGTTTTTCTTGTCCGGCTTGATTTCCAGTTGGCCAAAACGCTTGCGCAGATCCATCACCGGAATAATCTTTCCTCGCAAATTGATCACGCCTTCGACGGTGTCGGGCGCGCTGGGGACCGCGGTGATTTCCGGGACACGGACAATTTCGCGCACGGCGCCGATGCGCACGCCATACGTTTCATTTCCGATGCGGAAACCGACGATCTGTAGTTCCTTTTCCATCAAGCGATCTCCGCTAACTCAGGAACGCGCAAGTTCGGCATATTCAAACTCGCGATCACGTCCGGAACCTTGCTGTCCGCGGCGCGGACCGCCGGGCTCTGCGTGACGGGTGCGCGGTTGCGCGGAGCGATCCAGGACAAAACGATCCATGCTGTCGAGCAAGTTGCGGGAAAGTTTGAGCATTTGTTCCGCGGCTGCGGAGAGCTCCGTGGAGCTCGAGGCGGATTGCTGCACGAGTTCGCGCATCTTGTCCATGGCGCGAACGACGGCTTGCGCGCCGGAGGCCTGCTCTTCGACGGCCGAATTGATCTCCTGGGTGATTTCGGTCAGACGGCTGGTGGCCTTGGCAATTTGCGAGGAACCCACGGATTGTTCGTTGGTGGCCGCACCGATCTCCTGGGAGAACTTGTAGACTTCGGTGACCACGTTGGAAATTTTGTGAAGAGCGGTGCCCAGCTCGTTGCCGAGGCTCAGACCTTCTTCCACGATGCGCGTGCTGCGCTCCATGTTTTCGACGGCCTGCCGTGCCTCGCGTTGAATGCTCTGAATAAGGTCGGCGATTTCCTTTGTGGATTGCGTCGACTTTTCCGCGAGTTTGCGAACTTCGTCCGCGACGACGGCAAATCCCAATCCGTGCTCCCCGGCGCGTGCCGCTTCAATGGCCGCGTTCAACGCGAGAAGGTTGGTTTGCTCCGCAAGGTCATCAATCACTTCGATGATTTTGCCGATGTCATCGGCACGATGGCCCAGAATGTTGATGATTTCCGCTGAGGATTGAATGGCTTTGTTGGTGCGGTTGAGGCCATCGGTGGCTTTTTCCATCGTCTGGATGCCGGTGACCACCTCTTCGCGCGAACGGTTGGCGATATCGAGCAGGACCTTGGCTGTGTCCGCTACACGCTGGATGGAAGTGACCATCTGATCGATGGAGGCGGAAGTTTCCGCCACGCTGGAAGCCTGAACCTGCGTATTCTTCACAACGTTTTGTACGTTGATGCTCATCTCGTGCATCGTGCTGGTAACTTCTTCAATCGCAGAGGAAGCTTGCACGCTGACTTTGGCCGACTCGTCCGCGGCCCCGGCGACTTGGTTCGAACCAGCAGACACCTGGCCGGCGGAATCCCGAGTGGTCCGCACCAGTTCCTGCAGTCCATGCGACATGCGAAGGAACGCATTACCGAGAGTGTCGCGCTTGGAGCGAGGGACAACTTCCACGGTCAGATCGCCTTCCGCGACCGACATGGAAACGTTGGCCATCTCCTTCAAATAGGCCACCATGTTATTAAATGTCGTTGCCAGAGCCCCGATTTCGTCGTTGCGGTGAATATCAATGTTCTGATCGAGATCGCCGGAATCTCCGATTTCGCGGGCGACGGTGATGAGGTGATTGAGAGGCTCGGAGATGGACTTCGCGGTCTTCAGCGCGGCGAACACGCCAAGTGCAAGTGCAAGCAGCGTCCCAAGCGTCGTTACACCCTGGCTGATGGAACTGGCTCGAGCAGCTGACTTGGAGGTTTCGTCCAGGGATTTAGTGATGTCAGCGCTGGTTTGATCCAGGATGACGGATGACTTTGTGAGCCAGGAAGCCGGATCTTTCTGCAAATAGAAAATCTGCAGGTCAGAGACGGTGGCGTCGCCGGAATCCACTTGGTGGCGCTTGGCGAGGAGAGGCTTGGCAAAATTGTCGGACCAGCTGGCTTCGGTGCTTTCGACCTGGATCAAGGCAGTTTTGACGCTGTCGTTGGTCGTTTGCGCCTCACCGCGCTTGATGAGGTCACTGATATCCGTGAAGCCTTTGCTGATCTTTTCCTCGTCGCGCGGATCGCCGCTCAAGAGGAAATTATCCATGTTGTGGCGATCTAACATGATCTGGTAACGCACCGACTCGATGGTGCGCACATTTTCAAGCGCGGCGGTGGCATCCTTGCGCGCGGAGCTTTCCCGCCAGCTCGCGAGCAGGTTGACGAAGAACAGCAGCAACAAGATGCTTATAACTGAACCAAAGCCGAGATAAAGTCTCTTCCCGATCGTCATCGCAAAATGCCTCCACTCACCTCGGCGTTGCGGTTTGCTTTAACCGCTCCTGCCGTCTGCCGCGATTCCCTAGCTCCCCGCCGAGAACTCAAATTCAACAATCTGCGTGGTCTCCTCCGGCGCAGGCGAAAATCTCCATTCCTTGACCGCATCCTGGCACGCCTGAACGAGCAACGGATGACCACCAATCACTCGCGTGCTCTTGACGCGGCCTTCCGGTGTAATTACGACTTCGATTTTCACCTTGCCGGCAACATTCATGCGCTTGGCAAGTTCAGGATAGGCGGGAGCGACTTTGGATTTGACTTTGCGCTTCGCCTCATCCGTGGACGCTGATTGCCCAAACAAGTAGGCCGCGAAGCAAAGCCCGACCGTCGTTGTCGCAATTGCGCGGATAATCCTTCTCCATCCGGTTCTCATCGACTGCACCCCTCCTAAGAATGGGAAAACCCCGCTGTAGGAAAGGCACGTCGGGGGCCATGCCTGGCCACGCTTGCTACATGGGCATTGGCGGCGTGGAGAGTGCTGCAAGTGGCGTAGAATGAGAAGTTAGACGGAGACACCGGTGACGTGAACAGTCTGTGTGGTGAGGCAGCGCGTCTCAGCAGCTCTGCTCTTTCTGAGGCCGGGTCTCAGCCTGAGACGATGCACGCGAAGTCAGCCCCTGAAGAGTGGACGATTCAGCAACGCAGCTGAGAACGCTGGTTGACTCAGAATGAGATGAGTCGCTAGGGTGTTAATGAACGGCAGAGTTCAACTTGAGACACGCGTCCACCCCCAACCCGTGATGCGAAATACCAAATTTAGCCGCAGTCCCCATTTAACCGCTCGGTTAAATAAGCCTGCGCCTATGCCTCCCTCTGCAAAACAAGCGGAAGAGTTGATGGAATTGGCTGTTGATGCGGCGCAGTCGCGGCAACTTCCCGAATTTCTGCAACGGTTCGCCGGGCGCGCGGCGCGAATGCTAAATGCCGCGTGGGGCGGCGTTGCCGTATTTCGAGGACGTGAAACCGACCTCTACGCGGGAGGCCAGAACGAAAAAGCCAGCAGCGCGGCTCTCAAGACCTGGATCATCTCATCGGCTCGGGAGAACCGGTTGACTACTGCCATACGGGCAGTTCCCGCCGGAGAGATAAGGACGCCAGGGGATGACGAAGACTCGACGAGCGCAGTCTTCGTGCCAATAAACGCAAGCGACGGCGAGCGTCTGGGTATGATGTGCCTCTTGCGCCGGCGAAAGAGTTTGGATGCCAAAGAGAAGAAGCTGCTGCATGCTTTGGCAAGTCACGCGGCCTTATCGCTTGAAAATTTTCGGCGATTTTCACAGCTCGAAAAGTCCAAGCGGCAGTGGGTCGAAGATATAGACGCCATCAGCGACTACATCGTCGTGCACGACAGGGCGTGGAAGATTCTGCGCACGAACCGCTCGCTGGCGTCACATCTGGGCGTGCCGCCTGTTGCGCTGGTGGGCGAAGCGATGAGCGGGCTCCGGCAGATTGCGGAAACCGGCAGCGCTCTACCCTGCCCTTTTTGCCGGGATACACAGCGACCCCGCGAGGAGTACGTGGCGGCGTCGGCAGAACGCATTTTTCTCGTATCGACATCGAGAGCGCCAGGCGTGGCCGAAGACGACACGCGAACGATCCATGTGCTGAAAGACATTACGGACCGCCGGGAAGCGGAGCGGAAATACAGAGAGCTGTTTGACAGCATTCAAGAAGGACTGTTCTTCGCGACACCAGACGGGCGATTTCTCGATGTGAACGACGCCATGGTCCGGATGCTGGGGTACGACTCGCGGGAGGAAATGCTGCGCGCGGATGTCAGTCCGCATCTGTATCCGGCGCCGGCGGCGCGCGAAAGATTTTTGCAGGCGCTGTCCGAGCGCGGCGTCCTGCGAAATTATGAAGAGACATTGCGGCGAAAGGACGGCGCGCTGCTGCATACGCTGCAAAACATTACGGCGGTGCGCGACGCGCAGGGACGGATCGCGCAAATTCGCGGATTAATGCTGGACGTGACGGAACAAAAGTCGTTTCAAACCCAGCTGCAGCGGGAACGCGACTTCAACCAGAAAATCCTTAATACCACGCAGAGCATGATTTTAGTGCTGGATACCGCGGGCCTCATTAGCTACGCCAACCGGCGCTGTTACGAAGCCGGTTACCGGGAAGACGAATTGATCGGGCACCGGCTGGTCGACTGGGTCGAGCCATCGCATCGGAAAGATTTCGAGGCGGCACTCGAGACCACTGCGAACGGGCAGCAGGTGGAGAATCTCGAATTGCAAGTGAGGCGGAGCGACGGATCGATGGGGCACTTTTCGATCAGTCTGAGCCCGATGCGCGACGAGCACAGCGCGGTGAACAACGTTGTTGTGGTAATGACGGACATTACAGACGCGGTCCTGCTGCAAGCGAAGCTTTCCCATTCGGAAAGAATGGCAACGATTGGTCGGCTGGTTTCGGGAGTGGCGCACGAGGTGAACAATCCCCTCGCCGCGATTCTGGGGTTCACTGACCTGCTCTTGGAAAACCCGGAGGTACCGGTTTCTGCTCGGGAAGATTTGAAGATCATTTTGCAAGAGACGCAAAGGACGAAAGATATTGTGCAGGATTTGCTGAGCTTTGCCAGACAGCGGCCGGTACAGCGCGAGCCTGTGCAGGTGAACACGGTGCTGCGACAAACCATTAAGTTGCGGAGTTATGATTTTGCGAGCCACGGCGTCGAAGTGACCGAGGAGTTCGACGAGACGCTTGCGCCCGCTCTGGGGGACGCGCAGCAACTTCAACAGGTCTTCCTGAATATTCTCAATAACGCATACGACGCGGTGCAAGAGTCAGGACGGCGCGGGCGGATTGCGATTCGCACGGAGCGGAGCGGGAACAGCGTGCAAGTGGTGGTGACCGATAACGGCACGGGCATCGCTGATCCGCAGCATATTTTCGACCCATTTTATACGACGAAGCAGCCGGGCAAGGGCACGGGACTGGGCCTCAGTATCTGCTACGGGATTGTGCGCGCTCACGGCGGCGAGATTTTGTGCTGGAACAACAGCGAAGGCGGCGGGAGCACGTTTGTCGTGCGGATTCCAATCGCCGCGGAACAGCCGGCGCTGGCCGCGAAAGAAGCTGGCCGATGACATCCCAAGCGGCCGTGAGTCAAACTGCGCCAATTCTGTTGATTGAAGACGAGCCCTCCGTTATCGCCTTTCTTCGGGCGGCGCTGGAACGGAAGGGATATTCCGTAGTGGATGCTGCCTCGGGCGCGGAGGGATTGGAACGCCTGGCCAGCGGCCGATATGCCGGAGTGATTTCCGATATTCGAATGCCGGGAGCGGTAAATGGCGCGGACGTACACTCCTGGATCCAGAAAAACCGCCCGGAGCTTAGCTCAAAAATAATTCTAATAAGCGGAGACACGGCAAACAGCGAGACGCAGGCGCTGCTGGCGCGCAGCGGGACGCCTTGCATCGAGAAGCCGTTCCGTGTACACCAATTGATGTCGGCTGTGGAGAAGACGTTCGGGAAGCCATGAGTGAAGACTTAAAAATACGGCTGCTGGTCGTGGATGATGAACAGAGCATCCGTAAACTCTGCATGACCATCGGCAATACGTTGGGGTATTCCTGCATGGAGGCGGAAAGCGCCGAAGCAGCGCTGACGAAATTGGACGCTGAAGTTCCGGACCTGATTCTGACGGATTTGAAGCTCCCCACGCTCTCCGGTGTGGAACTCTTGAAACAAGCAAAATTGATTCTGCCACGAGCGGAAATCGCGATCATGACTGGTCATGGGTCGATCGAATCCGCAGTGGATGCGATGAAGTTAGGCGCGTACGACTATATCGAGAAGCCCTTCCGCGTGGAAAAGATGCGGCTTTTGCTACAGCGGATGGCCGAAAAAGTCAGGCTGGTCACGGATAACGAGTTTCTCCGCGAGCGTGTCAGTACGGAAGCTAATCTTGATGGAATCATCGGCACTTCCGCGAACATCCAGGATGTTTTGCGGATGGTCTCGCGCCTGAAGGACACGCGCACACCGGTATTGATTTCCGGCGAAAGCGGCACGGGCAAGGAACTGGTGGCCCGTGCGATTCATTTTCGCGGAGCGCTGGCGCAGACCCCGTTTGTCGCTGTGGATTGCGGGTCTCTGGTGCCCACGCTGATGGAGAGTGAACTTTTCGGATACGAAAAGGGCGCGTTCACGGGAGCGATAAAATCCAAGGCAGGCCTGTTCCAGGCGGCCAACGGGGGAACCATTTTCCTGGACGAAATCGGCGAATTGCCTCTAGAGATGCAAGCCAAACTCTTGAGAGTGCTGCAGGAAAAGGAAGTCCGGCCCGTCGGAAGCAATGAGAAGGTGCATGTGGACGTGCGCGTAATCGCTGCGACGAATCGCGACCTCGAAGCGGCCTATCGTGGGGGGACGTTTCGTAAGGATCTTTATTTCCGGCTAAATGTGGTGACCGTGCACTTGCCAGCATTGCGCGACCGCCGGTCGGACATCCCCATGCTGGTCCATCACTTTCTGGACCGATATGCACCGGAAACGCACCTGCAGGTAACGACCGCAGCAATGAATAGTCTGCTGAATTACGAGTGGCCTGGGAATATCCGTGAATTGGAGAACTGTATCGCTCGAGCGATTACATTAGGTGACCGGCGAGTAATCGACGTGATCGACCTTCCGCCGGCTATCCGCAGCGAGCAACCTGATTCTTCAGGCGGCACTATTCAAGATTCGGCGTCGCTTTCTACAACGGCCCTCGCGGAAATGGAAAAGATGACGATTCTGCGCGTATTTGAGCAGGCCAATGGAGACAAGGCGCTCGCGGGGCGAATGCTCGGAATCAGCCGTGCGACGCTGTATCGTAAGCTCAAGCGCTACAGGATCCCTCTCAGGTCCGGCCCTGGCGAACCGGAAGATGCCTCGGAGGAAACCGCTCATCCGGTGGAATGACGTCTCAAACCCTGAAGGGAGATGCGAAAGCAGCAAGGGGCTGAGACAGAGGCGTTTCAGCGTGAGACACATGAGCCAGCCTAGACTCATGGGAAAATTCTAAGTCTTTCCGTTTGTTCAATATCTAAGCTACTCGCATTTCCCCTCCTTTGGCGTGCAGCGTGCATCTCTATCGCGGGGACGTTGTGTCCTTTCGCGGAGGCAGGTGTGTCAGACCGCAGCGGAAGCACGATCCCCGAGCGACGGCAAGTTGAGAGGCGACTTGAGACGAACCGACGAGGTGACCCTCACTGCGAACGAGCAAGGGTGCGCGGAACGATTGGCCCGATTCTTTCCGAGCGCCAATCCAGTACGCGTGCCAGTGCAAATCACCGCATTGCGGGCTGGAAGTGCACGACTGCGGGAAGCAACCGTGGTCGAGTATGGTGGAATGGAGCATGCCATTTTTCTTTCGAGTTTGCCGCTTGAGTTCGACGATCGCGTACGTATAGAACGCGATCGGAAGGGTTGCACTGCCGATGCGACTGTTATTGCAGTGCAATATCACGAAGGACGCAAGGCGGTGGCCGTCCGGTTCTTACAGGGGCCCTGCGCGTGGGTGACACAGCCGTGAACAAACCGACTTCAACGCTCAACATCCCAACTCCGTCAAAGCCCGCGAACTCCCGGCAGGCAAAGTGGGTTGAGGATCGCTCGGTTTTCCCAATCTATCTTGCTCTGGCGAAGCAACTCGAACTGGAGATTCCGTTTCCACAAGAAAAGCGGAATCTGCCGGAGAAGCCAGACCTGGAACTGTTCGACGAGGTGGAGACCTGGCTGGATGAGATGGACCTGCGAGTCGCCGTGCATGAACTTCGCAAGCTGTTGCAGACAACGACGCTGAACGCAAGCGAAAGCAGCTTGTGCGCCCTGATCCACCGGCATCTCAAGAAAACTTCGAAATCGAATGTGGATCGCGACAAGATCGACTTTTTGCTGGTGCAATACTTCGCCCTATGCGCTCCGGCGAAGATCTATCACAAGCAGATCGAGCCTGCCGATGTCGCGCAGGTCATGAAGCCAGTGCTAGGCGAGGTGGACGGCACAACGCTGTCTTGGTGCGAACCGCTCGAGCAGATGATCGAGAAGTTGCGGGCATTCCGCAGCCTCCGCGAAATCCTGAAGACGAACTTCATCGAGCAAGGCCGCAAAGTGAAAGAGACCGCGGGCGGGATGTTCTACGATCCTGCAGCTTTGCTGGCATTCATTCGGTTCAATTTTCTGCTGCGCCGGACCTTTATCGAGCTGATGCACGCCGACCTGATTGCGATTCGATCGGGCCTGGCCCAACTCGAAACGGCTGCGGTAAAGACAATAGATTGCCAACACTTCGGGCTTTCGGCCACGGAGCCACTTGCCAAGATCCGCGAGGCTGCCGATGAATGGAAGCAGCCGTTTCAGCAGGAATATACAGAACGCTCGGTGAATCAGACATTTGAGAAGCTGCTCGGTCTTCGCGCGGACGTGGAGCGAGCGTTTGAAAAAATCGCCCCGAAAGCGCCTGAAACTGCGGCCCCTACCGTAAAGAGTCCAACCGTTCGCAGCCCGGAGATATCCACCAACGCCAGTCGCAAGGCGGGAATCCCGGAGGCAAGCGCGAAAGCCGCGGCGAAAACAGCTCCAGACGCGGGCAAGGCAGATGTTCCCCAGGGGCTCGACTTTGAGGCTTGCCTGGAGAAAATCTGGGAACAGTTGATCGCTACACCGCCGACGCGCGGGCGTTCCATGACCACCGTCAAGATTGGGGCGGCGCGCATCCTGATGTCGTCCTGGGAAGTGACCGCATTCGTGAGCGAGGATGGACCATCGGCGGAGGATTTGCGGCGAGCGGTAGTCGCTCGGGCCATGGTGACGGCAGCCGTTGAGTCCGCAAAGGAAACGGGAAACGCGACTTCGATGGACAAGGCGCTCTCGATCGCGCGAATCGAAGTCTCGCGACTCCAGGAACGAGTAGACATAGCCAAGCAAGCCAAAGACACGGAAGCGGCAGTGAATTTGGGAATAAGCACGAAACGATTACTTTCGGCTTTGGACGAGGCTGAAAAGATTTAAGCGGTCAGATTCTTCCCCGGCCTTGCCGGGCGATTACCCTGGGAGCGGGCCCTCTGTGCGAAACGCCAGCGTATTAATCCTGTCCGACGAACCGGAATTCGCACGGCTCCTTACCGCCTGCTGGCAAGCAGAGCGGCAGGCTCCGGGAATTACCGTGCTCAGCAGCGAACTTTGGAACAATCACGAAGCGGCGCCGCATGATCTTGTCGTGGTTGGCCCGATGCTGGAAGGCAAACTGCCTGGCGTGTTGCGGTCTTTGGAACCCGCAGCCGCGGTAATTCTTTGCGTGCCGGCGGATTCCCGGGAACTCGGGCAATTGCGTTCGCGGTACCCGCGGCTGGTCCACATTCCCTTGCGGGAAGACTGGGCGCAAACGCTGTTGCTGGTTGCGGGAGAATCCTTGCGCCGGGCGGAGGCCCTCCGGCTAGCCAACCAAGCGGAAGGCCGCGCGGCAAAGAACGAGAATCATGCGACGCTGGGCCGGTACATGATGGACATGAAGCATAGCGTGAACAACGCGCTGACATCGATGCTAGGCAACGCGGAGTTGCTGCTTCTGGAGCCGGGACAGCTGTCTTCGCAGTCGCTCGCGCAGATCAAGACGATTCACAGTATGGCGCTGCGGATAAACGAAATAATGCAGAGATTCTCATCGCTGGCAAGCGAGATGCGGGAAGCTGAGAATGCTTCTCAAGCTGAGACGGAAGCAGAGCCTGCGTCCTCCACGGCACGCCGCTGAGCGGGCCGGCTAATCGCGTACGCCACTCATAAATAAGCTCTTATACAAACTAGACATTGATTCCGATAGAGCCTGCGGCCTGGCTGCTGACGTGCACCTCTGGTCTGCGGAGTATTCTGGGGAGAGGTCGATGCTGCTGAAAAAGGTCCTAATCGTCGATGACTCGCCCGCGCAGGTCAAGCTGATCCAGGGCTTTCTTGAGCACGAAGGCTACAGGCCAGTTGGTTTAAACGACCCGGAACGAGTGGAAGAAGCGATAGCCATTGAGCGTCCCTGCGTTATTTTGCTGGACGTGGTGATGCCCAAGCGAAATGGCTTTCAGGTTTGCCGGGAGTTGAAGAATCACTCGGACTACAACGCTATACCGGTGATTTTGGTGACATCGAAGAACACCGAGAGCGACAAGTATTGGGGCCAGCAGCAGGGTGCGGACGGGTATGTGACCAAGCCGTTCACGAGGGAAGAGTTGCTGCGGGCCGTACGGAGATTTGCATAGAGGAAATGGTGAGGACGTTTCGGCAATGAATGAAGACTTTCACCTGGTGCCGCTTCCCGCGGATGCGGACGACCTGCTCGAAGCACTTGGGCCGATGGAAGAGCGTCTGCCGGAGTCGCAGTACGTCGTTTTCCGAAGCGGGCGGGAGCGATTTTGCCTGCCGGTGCTCGACGTCGAGGAAGTTTTGGACTGGCCGCTGCTGACGAAGCTGCCGCTGGGTCCGGCATACCTTGTGGGCATTTTCAATTTGCGCGGTGCGATCGTGCCGCTCATCGACATCGCCATCACGGAAGGGCGCAGGCCCGGGCTGCTGCCAAAGCATGTGGTCGTGGCATCGCTCCGAGGCGAAGGTGCGCACGACGATTTGCGGATCGGAATTGCAGCGGACGAAGTCATCGGGACGTATTCGGTGAATACCGAGGACCTGCTGGAACAAGCTCCGGAAAACGTGCCGCATTGCATTGGGATGCTCCGGCACGACGACCGGCTGGCGCTGGTTATCGACCTTAGAAGAATGCTTGAGGTGTTTCCGGGACCCAGCATTTGAGTTTGCACGAGTGAGTTTCCGCGGACCCTGCCGCGTGCGGCCAGGGGGACCGCAGTAGAGATTTGGAGGAAGGTATGAAATCGCGACTGAGTTCCACAATCTGGACGCTGGTCCTGATGAACGGATTAATACTTTTTGTCGTTCTCGGACTGGGGTTCAGCGCCGGGAAGAAAGCCGGAGATGTATCGATCTTCGACTTTGGATCGCTGCCGAGCGGGGCAAGCGGTTCGGTGATGCTGGCGTTGTTGCTGGCCATCGGGATGGCCGCTTTCCTGGCGTGGCGCCTTGGGAGCCGGCTGTTGACGCCGGTGCAGGACCTCGCACAGTTTTCCGAGCGCATGGCCGCTGGTGATCCGCGCGCGCGTGCGGAGGTCAGCACAAGCGACGAGCTCGGCTATATCGCTGAGAATTTGAATCGCGCGGTTGCAAAGGTTTCCAAAGCGACCAGCAATCAGGATGCGAACGACGCTCTGCAGCGCAGCATCACGGAGTTGCTGACGGTCATCAACCAGGTTGCTCGCGGCGACTTAACGCTGCGGGGAAAGGTGACGAACGACGCGCTGGGAAACGTGGCGGACTCCATCAACTACATGCTCGACAACTTCACCAAGGTTCTCGAGCGAGTACGCAAAGCGGCCATGGAAGTCACGGCCTGCTCGAACAACATTCTCGTGGCGGCGGACGAAATGCAAGCCGGCGCGACGCAGCAAGACCAGGAAATCACGAATACCTCGAGCGCCGTGGAAGAGCTTACGGTCTCGATGAAGCAGGTGTCCAACAACGCGGAAGCAAGCGCGGAAGCTGCGCGCCGCGCGCTGGACGCCGCCGAACAGGGCAACCGCGCCGTGCGAGACACGCTGGAAGGCATGCAGCGCATTCGAGCATCCGTCCAGGCCACCGCGAAGAAGATCAAGTCGCTGGGCGACCGCTCCTTGGAAATTTCGGAAATCATCAACGTCATCAACGACATCACGGAACAGACCAACTTGCTGGCCTTGAACGCGGCCATCGAGGCGGCTCGCGCCGGTGAAGCTGGACGCGGTTTCGCCGTCGTCGCGGACGAAGTGCGCAAACTGGCGGAACACAGCCGAAGCGCCACGAAGGACATCGCGGCCCTCATCAAGGCCATCCAGGCGGAGACGAACGAAGCCGTGGTGGTCATGGAAGAAGGCACCAAGGAAGTGGAAAGCGGCGCAACGCTGGCCGATCAGGCCGGACGAGCGCTGGACGCTATTTCCAACGTGGTTCGACAGTCGGCGGAACTCGTTCAGGAAATTTCGCTCGCTTCCAAACAACAGGTGCGCGGGACGGAAGGCGTGGCGCACGCGATGCAGATTATTTCGAGCATTACACGGCAGACGTCTCAAGGCACGCGTGGAACGGTCGCGACAGTCAGCCAGCTGGTGAAACTGTCCGATCAATTGAACGAAGCGCTGGCACAGTTCCGCGCAACGTCGAAGTCCGGCAATGCTTTGGAAGATTCCGAGCGGCCTGTCCCAGCCGGCGCTCTGCGGTAAGCAGTGAATTTGCCCTCGGGCAAGAGCCAGAGCGAAAGCGGGACGGGAATGAGCGAACGGCAGGGACCGGCGCACGGTCTTAGTGAACATGAATTGAGCGAGATCCGCATGCTGATCGAAGAGCGGACGGGCATTTGCTTCGATGAATCGCGGGCGAGGTTCTTCTCGACGCGCGTGAAGGAACATTTGCGCGCCAAGGGGCTGGAACGCGGCACGGATCTGCTGCGGGCCATGCGGAAATCGAACGTCGAGTACGAAGCCTTGCTCGAGGGCCTGCTGACTCAGGAAACGAGCTTCTTCCGGTATCCCAGTGTCTATGAGGCGTTTGAGAAGCGTGTGCTGCCTGAGTTGCACGTAAAAAAGTTTTGGAAGAATCCCCGCACGCTACGGATCTGGAGCGCAGGATGCTCGACGGGGGAAGAGCCGTATTCAATTGGCATCACAATTGCCGATTCGCTCTCTTTCACCGAATCCTGGGACGTTGAGATTCTTGCCACTGACGTGGGCCGCCACGCGCTGAAGCAAGCGGAGCGCGGTGTTTATACGGGACGAAGCCTCGGCAGCGTCAGCCCGGAAAGATTGGCGACGCACTTCACGCTAGTTCAGGGCGGGCATCAAGTGAAACCCAGACTGCGCAAGCTCGTCACGTTCGCGCAGATGAATCTGGCGTCAGCCGTTTACGTCGGCAGAATGGACATGATTTTCTGCATGAACGTTCTGATCTATTTCTCCGAGGAACGCCGGCGCGCCATGGTGCAGCGCTTTTTCGACACGCTTGAGCCAGGGGGCTATTTGTTTCTTGGCCATTCGGAATCGATCTCGAAGATGCCGGTAAAGTTTCAGGCCATCGTATTGAATGACTGCATCCTGTACCGCAAGCCGACGCCGGAAGAAATGCAAAAGCCGGAACTGGTGACGGAGGGACGCGCGTGAGTATGCCGGACCGCGAAGCCGTCGAAATGTTCCTCCAGGAAGCCTCCGAACACCTGCAGTATTTGCGGGAGTACGTGAGCGCGCTGCAGGAGATTTCGCCCCGCCGGGAGGATCTTGAGCGGCTGTACATTTCGGCGCATACGCTAAGCGGAACTTCAGCCAGTTATGGATTCCCACGCTTCTCGGAAATCGCGGGAAAGCTCGCGCATGTTTTTCAGTATGCGTTGAACGCGCCGCTAGGCGATGATTTGCACGGCCCGCTGACGGAATTTCTCTCGGACGGTATTTCCCTGCTGGAAACAGATCTCTTGGAGATCAGCGATACGGGCAAAGAAATCCTGGATGACATCGCTGCCTTTAAGGAACGCTATCGCTTTGCGTTTCCGACGGAGCCTCCGCCGCTGAATTATCCCCAGCCGCAGGCCCACGCGGAGCCGGAGAAAGCTCCGGCCCAAGAAACAGTAGTGGCTGCCGCAACCGGCTCGTATTTCGACGCACTGCCTGGCGATGACGAAGTGGCTGACGAGATTCTGGAATTCTTTCAGCCCGAAGCTGAGGAACACTTGCAGGTTGTCAGTGATTGCCTGATTTCGCTCGAGGGGAATAACAATCCAGAAGAGATCAACAAGCTGTTTCGCGCGATTCATACCGTGAAGGGATCCGCGGCGCAGGTGGGACTGAAGCGCCTTGGAGCGATAGCTCACCGCGTGGAAGACCTGATCGGACGCTTGCGCGACGGCGAACTCGAGCCGTCCCCTGCTGTCGTCGACATTTGCCTCGAATCCGTGGATGTGCTGAAGAAAACGCTGCACCGGCAGTGGGCCGACGAAGCGAGCATGCGTGCCGGGGTGGATTCTCTACTGGGGAGAATTGCAGAGTTTGCGCCTGTCGAATTGGAGGACTCCGAAAGCTCTGCCGCTACCGCCGGCGCTGAGGAAATTCCCGCCGATGGATTGCAAGAAGCCCCGCAGACTTCCACGCCCGCCAAGAGACTAGCCAAAGCTGCTGGCTCTCCTGCCGCAGCGGCGAAATCGGTGCGCATCGCCCTCTCGCGACTTGACCGGATGATGAACACAGTGGGCGAATTGGTGATCAACCGCACCCGGATGGTCGGTCGCGTAGCGGAACTGGAAAAGCTCGTCGATACGCTGAGCTTTTCAAAGGAACGTCTGCAAGGAAAAGTCGGAGAGTTCCAGGAGAAATACGAGTTCAACCGCATCAGCTCTTCACGCCAGTCAGGGCCATGGAGCCCGTCCACGGCGCGGCAGACGCTCACCAGCGCAGCGTCAGGGGATAAATCGTTCTGGTCGGAATTCAGCGAACTCGAGATGGACCGTTACGATGATTTCAATATTCTCTCGCGGTCGATGGCGGAAATCTCGGCGGACGTGAACGAAGTGCTCTCCCAGCTCGAGGGATTTATCGGGCGGGTCGAGGGCGATATCGACGAGTTCACAAAACTCGCCCATCACCTCCAGGACGAAATCACCGCGGCCCGCATGGTTCCCATAGGAACGCTTTATTCGAGACTGTCGAGAGCGGTGCGCGATGCGGCAAAATCCGCGGGCAAGCAGGTGGACCTCGATCTTTCCGGCAGCGAGACGGAGTTGGATAACAACATCATCCAGCAGATTTCCGATCCGCTGGTGCACTTGGTAAGGAATTCGGTGGCACATGGAGTCGAACGGCCCGAAGCTCGCATCACCGCGGGCAAGCCGGAACTGGGCAAAGTCTCCCTGCGCGCGTATCACCGAGGCAATCACATTTACATTGAAGTGGAAGACGACGGCCGCGGCATCGATTACGAGCGCGTGAAGCAGAGCGCCATCGAACGCGGCCTTGTCTCACCGGAAACGGCGGATCGCCTCACCGAGCGCGACCTCCGCGAAATGTTGTTCCATCCCGGGTTCACCACGGCTCCCGTCAAGACAGAGCTTGCCGGGCGAGGCGTTGGGCTGGACGTGGTGCGCGCAAACCTGAATGCGCTGAACGGTGAAATCGACATCCAGAGCGTCAACGGCCAAGGTACGAAATTTACTCTGAAAGTCCCGCTGACTTTGATTATTTCGCCGGCGCTCTTTGTGCGCTGCGGAATGACCCACTTCGCGTTGCCGCTGGCCGTGGTGGAAGAAATCCGGCGGCTGCGCGCTGACGAAATTGAGGATGTAGGCGGAAAGCTGCTGACTAAGGTGCGCGATGTCGTGACGGAAGTCGTCCGGCTGGACACGTATCTGGGCTTGCCGGCCCTTGAACCGGTCAACGGGTACTTCCGAATGGTAGTTGCCAATGCCGGCAATCGGCAGATTGGCCTGGTCGTGGAAGAAGTGCTGGGCAAGGACGAAATCGTTATCAAGAATCTCGGCGAATATCTGCGGCGCGTGAAACTTTTCCCCGGTACGACAATCGCGCCGGACGGCAGCCTTATCCTGCTGATCGACTTGAACCGAATGGTCGCGAATGAGCCTTCGGAACGCAGGCCACTGCAAGCCAGCGCCAGTGCGGCCCGTATTTTTGCGCCGGGCTCGGCCGCCGTGGCTCGAGGCACCATTCCCGCGGAGGCGATAGACCGCGTTGAGCAAGAGCGTCTCATCGTGGTCGCGGACGACTCTATCAGCGTGCGCAAGTTCGTCGGGCGCATGCTGGAAAAGAACGGTTACCGCGTAAAGCTTGCTGCCGACGGCATGGAAGCGGCGGAGCTCGTGACGCAGCACGGATGCCACCTGGTAATTACAGACCTTGAGATGCCGCGCATGACCGGCTACGAGTTGATGGTGCAGCTGCGGCAGAGTCCGACGACGAGGCGCATTCCCGTGATGGTGGTGACCTCACGCGCAGGTGCAAAACACCGCGATCGTGCCATGAAAGAAGGCGCGGCCGCCTTCCTGACTAAGCCTGTGCAGGAAGATCAGCTGATCGCCGCAGTGGAACAACTCATGGGAGCGGAGGCGCGGCCAGTTGTACCGGTCGCGTAAACGAGATGGCCATCAGCACAAACAAGAAATTCCGAGTCCTCATCGTCGACGACTCCGCCTTCATGCGCAAGGTCCTCGAGACGATTTTCAACGCCGACGATCAATTGCAGGTAGCGGGTCACGCAAAAGACGGACGGGAAGCCGTAGCGCTCGCCGAGTCCCTCAAGCCAGACGTCATCACCATGGATATCAACATGCCGCACGTGGACGGCTTACAAGCCACGGCGGAGATCATGACCAAGAATCCCCGGCCGATCGTGATAGTCAGTTCGGAATCAAGAGATGGCGCAGCGAGTACATTGAAAGCGCTCGAACTGGGCGCGATCGAGTTTGTTGCCAAGCCATCCAGCGGCATCGATCTCGACATGCAAAGCGTGAAGGAAGATTTGCTGCGCAAGGTGCGCATGGCAGCAAAAGTACGGGTCGTGCGCACGGCTTCGACGCTGGCCTCAGCGCTGCAGAAATCGAACGGCGCCGTGCAGACGGCACCGGCACCTGTTGCGCCACGGCCTGCGCCGAGATCTGCTCCCGATCTGCGATTCCCGGTTGTCGTGTTGGCTGCGTCGACCGGAGGACCCGCGACGGTCATGCGCCTGGCACCTGGTTTCACGCGCGATTTTCCCGCGGCAGTAATTTTGGTTCAGCACATGCCCGCGGCTTTCACCACACAATACGCCACGCAACTCTGCGAGTTTACAGGCATCCGCGTCAAAGAGGCAGAGCCTAACGAGACTTTGCAACCGGGCACGCTCTACATTTGCCCCGGCGGCCACCACTTGCGTGTGACTTCAGCGGGACGCATCCAGCTCGACGGCTCAAGCGGACGAATCAACGGATACCTGCCAAATATCGACACCACGATGGAGTCGGTCGCCGCTTTTGCGGGCGCGATGAGCATTGGCGCCATTCTCACGGGCATGGGCAACGACGGCGCCAACGGCGCGAAAGCTATCAAAGCGGCGGGCGGCCTGGTATTGGCCCAGGATGAAGCGACATGCGTGATATTTGGCATGCCCGCGGAAGCCATCAAAGCCGGAGCGGTGCATGAAGTTCTCGGAATTGATGACATTTATTCCGCGATTGAAAAGCGAGTGATCGGGATTACCCGTTCCGCGCCAGTAGGAGTGCGTTAATGCGAGTGGCCGCTCCGCCAGCGAAATCTCACGGCGCCCGCACGGAGCAGATCATCCTCTTCCGCGTGTCCGGCCAAGTTTTCGCCGTGTCTTCCGCTTCCGTCCAGGAAGTCCGCAGCGTGGACAGCCTTTCGGGCGCTGCAACGGAAATCAATCAGCCCACGCTCCGAAAAGTGCGGCACGTGCTGAGGCGAGGCGACAAAGCGCTCTATGTTGTCAGCGCAGCGGCGCATTTTGGATTGCCGGGGTCTTCGGCAGGTCTTATTTTTGTTCTGCGAAAAACGAGAACCGCGTTGCTGGTTGACGGCATGGACAAAATGGCGACCATGAGCAGGTTGCAGGCTCTGCCGCTTGCCTATTGCCACGAAGAGCGGAACTGGTATCGCGGATTGACGGCTTTGGACCAGAACGTGATACCGGTGGTGAACCCCGAAGGTTTCTTGACCACCGAAGAGTTTGCTCTACTGGACGCCTCCTTGCCTCCACTTGAAGAGTCTGAAGAACCGGCGAGCGGCAGCACGGAGTTGCCGCAATGACCCAGGCTGCCGAACTGGGGTCGCAATCGTTCGTCCTCTTGCGGCTGGGTGAGCGCCGGTTTGCGGTGGCTGCCACGCAAATCTCAGAACTCGTGTCCCCGAGCCGCATATTCCGCTTTCCGCATCACACGGCAAATCTCGAAGGCGTAATTCTGCGGCGCGGGCGCATAGTGCCCGTCTGCGATGTCGCTGAGACACTTCTCGGCAAAGGATTGACCTCGCGACGATTCTATCTAATTGCCGTCCGTCACTACGGGAATAAATCCGAGTGGGTAGCGCTGCCCGTGACGGGCGATTGCGAACTAATCGCGGCGGAAATGACCGGGTCTGGAGATGCGGATGCGTCCCACGTTGCCGGATGGATTTCGCACAATGGCGAAGTCATCGAAGTGTTGAATTTGGATGCGCTCACGCCCGGCGAAACGGCATTGTCAGCCGGCGCGACGCCAGGCGTTCTTCTGGAGGCCAGGCCGTGATGCCTCCGGGACGCGGGCCGAAGATTTTGTTGATAGACAGCAACGTGTACTTCGCGAAGCGGCTGAGCGATGCCTTGAAACGGGAAGGCTTCGAAGTTGTCTCGAGCACGCAAGCGGCCTACGCGCTCACGGCCCTCGAATACGACGCGCCGTCCGCGATCTTGTGCTCCACCAACATGCGGGAGATGGGCGCTCTCGAGATTGCGAAAATCATTCACGCGGACCCGAAGAACGCCTCGCTCCAAATCATCGCCCTCGGCGACGGCAGCCAACGCGCGCTCATGGACGCATTTCAGGCCGGCTGCGACGACTACATCGACCGCCAAACCGCCCCTGCGGCCATCGCTTCGCACATTAAAAGCATCATCGTCAGCAAGGCGCAGGGATTTCAGCCAACGCAGATGCTGACGCAATCGGACACCAGCCTCAGCGGCAGCCTGACGCACCATGATCTTACTGGTGTGATGCAAATGCTCGGCCATGCTCACCAGACCGGCGCGCTGCATATCAATGCCGGCGCAACCGATGGAGTGCTTTTCTTTGACGCAGGCGAGATTGCGCACGCGGAATGCGGCAGCCTCTTTGGAGACGAAGCGGTGATTCACATACTGAAGAGCTGTGTGCAGGGCGGCACCGGCGTCTACAAGTTTGCATATGGAGCCAGTTCACCGCAGCGCACCGTGCTGCGATCGGCGACCGATCTAATGCTCGATGCCATGCGCGAGTACGACGAAGGAGCGCGCGACATGGCGGATAAGGAAGCGTTATGAGCGAGGCGATGATTGTCCCACCGCTGAACGAGACGGAACAGAAGCGCACGCCAACGGTGTATTTTATCGATGACAGCGCAACCATGCGCGAGGTCATCAAGATTGCGTTCCGCCGCGAGAACATCAACGTGATTACTTGCGCGGACGCAGCGTCTGCGCTGGCCCAGTTTGAGCAAAATAAGCCCGACGTGGTTATCACGGACGTGATCATGCCGGATCAGGACGGCTACTCCGTTTGTAGTCAGATCAAACAACACCCCGAGTACGGCGGGATTCCCGTCGTGCTGATGTCCGGGGTCGTAAACAAGAGCGTCGCGGACAAGGCTGTGGCCGTGAAAGCGGACGAGTTGATTCGCAAGCCATTTCAGCCGCAGGAGCTGATTGGACGCGTGAAGAGTTTGTTGGAGCCGAAACGCGCGCCAGATGCACCCGTCGCGGAACGCCCGGCGACTACAAACGCGCTAAATAATCTATTCGCGCCTGCGCCGCCTGCTCCGCGGCCTCTTACGCCGCCCCCCGCTGCGGATCAGAGGTCGCCAGAGTCCATTTGGCCGAGAGCTCTCGCCGAGGCATTCATCGCACCACGCCCGAGTGACGTTCCGGCTGCTCAACAGAACTTGCAGCACGCAGGAGCGCCTCCTGTACGGCCGGCACCGACCGCGGGAGACCTCCAAAAGTTGCGCGCTGAAATCGCCCGGCTTGACTTGCTCGTTAAAAAATTACAAACGGAAATGCAGATTGAGCGGCAATACACGCAGGCGCTCGAACTCCAAATACAAGCGCTTACTCGGATCGACTAAACGCCGGAAGCAGAGTTACTCTTTCGTTTGACTTCTCGTTCCGTAAAGTTGACGCTCGAAGTCTAATTCGTTAGTTTCGTTAATTGTTCTCCGAACGGCCATTCTCTGAGCTGGGGGCCTCCATGAATGGAAAGCGCGGTCCTGCCATTTCGCGGCGCGAGTTCGCGCGGCGTGCTGCCATTGCTTCCGCAGTCGCGATAGCCCCGGCAGGCACACTGTCTGGACGACCTAGCCTCGCACAATTCCCCGAACAACAGACAAAGGATGCACCACCGCTTTCGCGTGAAAGCCAGGCGGAGGCGGAAGCGCGCTACCAGTCAATTCTCGGAGTCTACGGCGCTCGTTTCTCGGAGCCCCAGAAAGCTGATCTACGGCGGCTATGCCTTTTGGCTCAATTGCCCCTCGACAATCTGCGCAAGTTTACAATCGAAAATGGTGATGCCCCGGCGTTGTATTTGAAACCTCTGGTGGAGCGGGAGAAGAAGCCCGGGCCCTCTGCTATTCCTCGTGCAGCCAGCCAAAGCGCAAGGAAGCCCTGAGGAAAGGCCGCAATGCCAGCCGAAGAACTTTTCTACCTTTCGTTAAGTGAGCTCGCCAAGAGGATCGAGAGCAAGAAGCTCTCGCCGGTCGAGTTGACGCAGATCTATCTTGACCGTAGCACGAAGCTCGGTCCTCGCTTTAACGCTTATACGCGTTTGACACCGGAAATCGCGCTTGAACAGGCGAAAGCGGCAGAGAAAGAAATTCAGCGCGGCCACTACCGAGGGCCTTTGCACGGAATTCCGTATGCGGCCAAGGACTTGCTATCCGTGAAAGGCGTCCCCACCACGTGGGGAGC
>Ga0070693_100000022_pt1 | contig 59224 bp, 88 predicted proteins | sample KBSK1103metaG_FD_65472 | JGI IMG/M metagenome (GOLD analysis project Ga0070693, IMG submission 65472) | Corn, switchgrass and miscanthus rhizosphere microbial communities from Kellogg Biological Station, Michigan, USA - KBS K1-10-3 metaG | ecosystem: Host-associated > Plants > Roots >...
GCCAGTTGCCGAGGCCGCGCCGCTTTCGCCAGTTGCCGAGGCCGCGCCGCTTTCGCCAGTTGCCGAGGCCGCGCCGCTGTAGCCAGTTGCCGAGGCCGCGCCGCTGTAGCCAGTTGCCGAGGCCGCGCCGCGTGTGCCAGTTGCCGAGGCCGCGCCGTAATCAGCTTCTGCATATGCGGGCGATTTCTTATCAACTGGCAGTGTGCGGCTCATTGTATATTCGATAGCGGCCTTGATGATGCCAGGAATGCCAATTTCAGCTTTCAAGGTCAGCTTGCGGCTAGCCACCTTGGAATCTTCCTCATGACGGCTCAGATTTCCACTTTGCTCAACGATGGCAAAGCGGCTGTTATTTGGGGAGTAATAGCGGAACACGTCCAGCGGATAGGAGCATGCATGCAGCCCGCCAGCGCATGCTTCTACATTGCCTTCATGGATTGCTGTTTCGCCCATGGTGTACTGCATATCACGGCATTTCAGATTGGCGTCGAAGCCTTTGTAGGAAGTAACAATTTCCTCTTCGCCGATGAATTCTTTCCATTCTTTAGGAAAGTCGATGTTTTCCGGCGAACCCATGAACATCGGCGCAATTTCTGCATTGCTGTAGCCAGCAAGTACGCAACCGATGCGCGTCATGAAGAATTCGACTTCTGGATTGGCCTGCGCATGGGCGATGAATTTCAGTACTGAGAAGCGAACCGCATCCAACGGCAAAGTTTCAATCTTTTCGTCTTTGGTCGGAATGGCATACGAGCTGCCGGAAATACCTTCCGCAACGTCTTTGGACGCACCGTATTTGTCAGCGGCCAGCTTTGCAGCGCCGCCGCCATGACGTGCAGCCAAGTTTGAGCCGAATACGAAAATAGCACCTGCGTTGGCTGGCTCGGTATGGTCTTTATGAAACTTGTACATTTTCTCTTCTCCAATGTTTGCTTCGCCGTATGCGTTGCACTAAGTAAATCATACAGCATTATGCTGTGTTTGCAAGCGCTTTTTAAGTATGTTGTTTTGGAATCACTCAAGCCGCTTAACCTCGCTCTGCCCGCTAGCGATCTGCTTCGCCTTCTCGATGCTGCTGGTTATGAGAAGCCGCGCCGTTGCTTTTGCGAAGTGTCGCGCTCAGGCGACTTACGCTCCCAACGATACGGCCAGTCTTCAAACGATGTGAGAGCCCCGTTGTATTTCATGCCGACAGTTCCCGGCGTACCCTGGCGCTGCTTTACTGAAATCACTTCAGCTAAGTCTTTCTCTGGCGTCTCCTTGTTGTAAAGAACGTCACGGTACAAGAAAATGATGTTGGCCGCATCTTGTTCGATTGACCCGGACTGCGCCAAATCGGACATGATCGGTCTCTTATCTGCGCGCTCATCACACTTGCGGTTAAGCTGAGCAAGCAGAACAACAGCAATATCCAGACTCTTAGCAATCTCTATGATGCCGCGTGTATATTGGCCTATGCGCTGCCATTCCTGCTCAGCATCACCGCCTTGGATAAAACTTAGTTGGTCTATAACTAGAATATCCAGCCCAGTCTTGCGCTTGATCTTACGGGCCTTAGCGCGCAATTCAAGCATGCTCATCCCAGCCTGCTCATCAATCCACATTTTCAGCGTAGACGCATTTTGCGTTGCATAGCTCAACTGGCTCCAATAAGGACTATCGCGATCATCCTCACTTGGTGAACGAAGCCACGCCAGCGGGATTTTCCCAATTGCCGCCATATTCCGGTCATTAATCTGCTTTGCTGCCATTTCCATTGAAAGGATCGCTGATACCCCACCATTGATAGCTACATTACGAGCTATACCAAGCCCAAAAGCCGTCTTACCAGTTCCAGGACGGCCAGCAACTACCGTCAATGTTCCCCGCTCAAGACCACCGCCCATCAATTCATCAAAATGTGTATAGCCCGTAGCAATCGGTTTATGCAACCCTGACATACGCTCCTGAATCATCGTCAGATAATCTACCATCGTGTCGCCGATTAGCTTTGGCTCAAAAGCCGTCTTTCGCTGCGATAGTGCCTCCAGTTTTGAAGCCACCAGATCGACGCAGGACGAAGAATCCTTGTGTGATGCTCCCAGTTCCTGCGCTTCGATACCAATCGCCGCCAGCGCCCGTTTATCGGATTTATCGCGGACTATCTCAACATAGTGAGCAATGTTTGCTGCTGATGCTGCCGATATACGCAAAGTAGCGCAATATTTCAAACAGTCTTCAACTCGGTCACTCAAAATGTTCATCAAGGTCATCGGGTCGGCGCGCTTACCAGATGCAACCTGACGCTGAATCTCGGAAAAAATCAAACGATGGTCTTCACGGTAAAAGTGTGAGGCATCCAGATCCGCACAACGATCTATGGCATCGTTGTCTACTAGTAGGGAACCAAGCACAGCCTGTTCAGCGCGGATTGATACGGTGTGGTCTTCGTGGTCCATCATTCTGCATCCCTATGATATTTATTCTCAAGCGTTGAAGCAAATCCCGAAGGTGACATAAGAAAATCAATATCTGCAAGAAATGGAGGCTTGCCAGGCTGAGCCTTTGCACGTCCAGTAAGAAATAGTGACTCATTACATACATCAAAGAATTGCTTCCAAGCCTTTAATCCCTCAGCAACTGTTTTGTATCCGAATGGACCAACATTCATTTTTGCTGCCTCCCTCCATCGGGCGGCAATTGCCTTTTTCCTAGCTTCATTCATAACCCTAACTTGCGGGTTGAGTGGCATTGCTGAATTGTAAGCATCAACGATGTGTCCTATAGGGCATTTCAATTGATTGTCTTTTTGCTCGGCTACATCGTCAATCTCAGACAGTTTTTCGTCTGAGTTGACAGAGGCGTTAGCCTCTTCTTCCTTTCCTTTCCCTTCCTTCCCTTCCCTTCCCTTCCTTCCTTCCGCTGACACGCGTGGTAACGCCTCTTTCACGCGTCGATCCAAAATGCTGTCTGCCTCTCTATTATTGATTACTTGGTGGTTTTTGAAGCTTGGTATGCTTGCTAACTCTTTACCATCATCACAAGTAAATATGATAATTAATCCTGCTTTTGATAGTTCATAGCCAAGCTCCTCAACATCAACATCATCTCCAGCAAGATATCGAAATTTTAATGTCTTCGGACTCCAATTGAGGAATCCCTCCCTATCTGCCTCACACCATAAAGCTATGTAAAAGAGGCGTGCAAGTGGCGTCAATTCAAGAATATCTGAACTCGTGAAGAATTCCGGCTTAATGGTACGAATCCTAGCCAATTTAAACTCCGCACTTTGCTGCTATGCGCCGCATAGCATTCTGGTACTCAGCATTACTTGCATCAGGGTTAGCCTTTACCCATTCGCGTTTCATTTCTTCATATTTTTCGTAACCGTTCATTTTGAACCGCCCATAAAAAAAGCTTCACCTACGCACTCCGGTTTCCCGGTTGGCCGAACGGGACAGTACCCGCCAGTGCGTATGTGAAGCTTTACTGTTGTTTTCCGGCCAAGGAAGCCTTTATTGTAGAACAAAACGCTGTTACTGTCAGAAATTATTTACGGATTACATTGGATCTCGGAAAAGCAACGTTCCCAGCATCACACAATTGGCAACTGACGCGGATCGGTTTCGACAGCTACGTACACAACCCCATCATCGCAGTCATCAAGGCCAGCACGCAGCGCAACACGTGCCGCCTCATAGCATATAGAAGAGCGCTGGCCGCGAAATATGCAGCCGTGACATATCAGGCTAGCCCGAGTGGTGAAAAGCAGCTCAGCGGGGCGCATAGGCACATCTTGGCCTACTAGGTCGGATAGTGCTACCATCTTCATATCGCACCTCGCGTTATCACCAGCGCAGCAAACCAGCCATGTCCCTTCTCGCGCATCTTGCGCCGCCTGTAGGCATTATCCTGTATCTCCTTGACGCGATCAGGATGACGACGGCGGAAACGCTTGTCACTTTGCGATTGAGTGAGCGTTTTAGGCTCAGGCTTGTCCTCGCCAGCGCCAGCGAAGAATATCGGCTTCTTAGCACCATGCTTTGAACGTTGCCATTTTCCGACATGCACGGAACCCTCGGCGCGTAGGATAGCCAGCCATTTCCCGACGCTGGATGAGCTGGCACCAGACTTGCGCTTGATCTGTGCGCGGGTTCCAGGCAAGCCGGATAGGACCAACTCGCGGACGTTTGGGCGGCCTGTTTTCATAACTGCACCGTTGCGCCAAGGCCGCAGTTCCAAAGCGCATCGGCATTGTCGCCACCATAGGCAATTAGGCAGATAGGAGCACCGCTATTGAATTTTGCACGCTTGCCATCTACAGTATGGAAGTGTGGCCGACCACGAACGAACAGGATCGCATCCGCATATGCCCAAACGGTTTCATAAAACATGACCGTTTCGGTGCGTGCAGGGATCAGAGCAATCCCGTTACCGTGATCAATAAGCTTTCGCATCCACTTGATGGCCTCGCGGCCGAATGGTGGATTCATCCATACACGACCCTCCCATTCCTTCGACAGGCCATCATCTTCGACCGTGTAATGAGTGCTTGCGGTATCCCATGGACGGATGATAGGAGCACAAGGATCTAGGTCAAACTTACCGAGTTGCTTTAGCATTTCTGGAGGCGTCAACCATTCATCGTGACCGCCGTTCTTTTGGTGTGAAGACATGCCCATAAATTCCCTTTCTTTTGAGTTGACTAGCGCAAATCAGCAACAAAGCGGGGATTTGCGCTAGTCCGCTTGACGTTCAAAATAAAACGTAACTTTTTCCTGTATTGGCGCGACAAGTCCAAATCGAAAGGCATGACGATAGGTTGAACTGTAGCGTTCTAGCGAAGCGGCCGAGCCTTCTAGTTTGCGACGCCATTGATCAATTGAATAGCTTGCCTTATCTAAGTTACATGGTGCACAAGCTGGAACAAGGTTTTCGATCACATCGCGATTCATATGCAGGACACCAGAAGGATTTTCATCGCTTATAGGAGCATATCCGCGTAGCACTGGTTCCTTATGGTCAGCATGCCAGCGATCTCCAAGCGGCTGACCGCAATAAGCGCAGACGCCGCCGAACAGTTCGCGTAGAGTGGCACGCTGGGCTTTGTTCAATATCATGTGTCACCATCTGGCATAGCAGCCACAGCACGGCGCTGCTCAGCTATCATCATTGCTGTCATTGCTTGCATGTCCTTTGTAGCGATCAGTGTTTTCTCAACCTGCGCGATCTGCTCGCTGATTACCTTATGCTGGTTCTCAAGCTCGTTCAGGCGCTTGGCTGCTGCGTATTTTTCGGGCGTCATGGTTTCTCCTTGTAAAAAGTTACTACAAAAATTGCTTCATCAATCGATCTGACAACATGAACAGCAGCCTTCCATCCTGCATGCCATGTGACCTGATCCGGTGTCAGCTTTTGCGCGCTGAGCACTTTTGATCCATCCTTGACCTCAATCAAAAACGTGTGGCCGTTTATGGCGCATAGTAGGTCTGGACAGCCGGCACCAACGCTGTGCAGATGCTGTACCGATGCTCCATACTGCCTAAGTACCTTTACTATTTCAGGCTGGTTTGCGTCGATTTTAGCTGCCCTCATTTCTGGGCCTCAAGTAATTCAAAGCAATACGACATCAGATCCAATTGTGTACCGAAGCGCGCCTCAAATCGCGTCTTCCATGGATGCACCGCCAAGTAATGGGGATTCTTTCCGGTGCCGTCTTGGTGGTGACTCGCGCACAAAGGTAAAACTAGCTGATGGCATTCTGGCTTGGTTCGTCCGTCAATATGGTGAATCGAAACATCAGGCTCAAACACGCCTTCTTTTAAACATGCGCAGCAGCCAAGAGAGGCGAGACGTGACCAGTATTCTTTTTCAGTTGCAGTGACTGCCCTCTGCTTAGATTTGAGCGTGCTGCGAGTTGCTGGTGCTTTAGTAGTAGCCTTTCGGGTAAAAGCAGTACGCTTCAGTGGCGTTGATCGGGATAGTGTCATGCAGCACGCACCGAGAAAAATTCACGCGGCAAGTCAGAATACGAAGGCATGCCAACTTGCTCAGCATCGCGGCGCATTCGCCTTACATCGCGGTCTACCTTATACTTGTACGGACCACGCGGTAAAGTCGGCGGTAGCTCCATAGGCCGCTTATTAGGCACGATGAAATAGGTATCGCCAACGTTGCCGCCATGGACGCCACGCTTGCCTTCAATGCGCGTTAATTCACCACGCCGCGCTGCATTTTTGCACCAAGTGAAACCGGTTCCTTCTTTGGCTGTCCGCAGCGTGGCGGCAAACTGCTGAACCGTTGAGCCTGGATTCTTCTCGAAGAAGTCGTATGTGCGCTGCATGTCGCGTAGCAGGCGATCTGTGAATTCGGACATATCATTTTTCCTTAGGGTAGCGTGCTGCGTGAATCCCTGCGATAGCAAGCAGCAAAAGTTGCCCGCGTTCGTCCGACATATTAAAAAGGGCTAAGAGCTGCGCGGCCCGAGGATTGGTCATAGCAGCCTGTCCTGCCGCATGACGAGCCTCTACCGGCATAACATCAGGCAGGGGCGCGTTAGTATCAAAAGCTCTTATTGCGGCGCGGTGCGCTTGGTCTTCCAAGTTCGTCAGCAAACGCTTATTCTCGTTTGCGGTCTGCTCTTTACTGAGCGGTGGTATTTCGAGTTTCATGACTGCTCCTTAGGTGAATCGTAAAACTTGCTCAATTACATTATCGAGATCATCGCGAGTGTATTGCGTAAGGATACGTGTCAACACTACATCAATGACAGCGCTGTATAGCTTCTCAAACTCGTCTTGCGACATGCTGCCAAATGCCATTGACTTAGCACGCACACGTATCTCTCCGCGAAAGTTATAGCTCGCCTCTCCGTATCCAGCTAGCACCACAACATCGTTACGGAACGATTCAAAGTTCTTCGCTACGGCCTCACCTTTGTATTGCTGTACTGCTGGCTCCCATGCCTCATATGCGAGATTAAGCAATGCAAACATCTTGCGATGATGGCCGAGGTTTCGCATGCGCTTGATTGTCACCTTTACGCCTTGTCCAGTCTTCAGCTTAGCGATTTCCTCAATTCCTTGGGGATCGACTGGGACGAGGCAGCCATTAGCAGCTTTGGCAACGACGATTTCCATTTCAGTCAGCCAGCGCTTTAAAGGCGTCATACAGCTTCTGCACTGTGGAGGCGGCCGGGTCGGTGATCTTGCCGCTAGCAATATCGCCCAGCGTGTTCGGTCGCAGTCCGGTACGAGCTGCGATGGTGCTTTGCTTGTATGCGCCATCGTTGAGCTTGCGTACTACATATTCGAGCATCGATTCTTGTTTCATTTTGATCCTTTCGTGTCTGAGTAGCTATACTCTAACCCATCTATCAAGTTATAGCAATATCTTTGATGCGATAAATAACGCTTGACTTGGATTTTTGCATATGGCATTATTTGATCTGTGGCACCGCATCCGCGATGCCGAATACTGGAGAAGAGCATGCTGAACATCAATGAAGAAGACCTGAAAAAAGTCATCGTAAAAAATGCCGTTGAAGAACTCGTAGGTGACGGTGATCTGTCTGTCATTATCGGCACTGAAGTTCGTTCGCGCATCGACAAGATTTTCAAGGATAGCGCCGAAGCGCTAATCGAGGCCGCTATCAGCCAAGCTGTTGCTGGTAGCTTTGATCGCGAATATCAGAAGGTCACTCAGTGGGGAGAGCCAACAGGCCCTAAAACCACTATCCGCGAACAGCTTTTGAAGACCGTAGACGGCTACTGGAGCGCCAAGGTTGATCCTAGGACCGGTAAGCCATCCACAAGCGATTACAGTTCGGTAAGCCGTGCCGAATTCATGATGACGCAAATCTGTGCGGAGGATTTCTCCAAGATGATGCTTGCAAGCGCAACGAACGTTACGGGGGCACTCAAAGATGGCTTGAGAAACCAGATTGGCAAGCAGATGGATCAAATGCTTAACGAGCTGTTCCGCGTCAAGAGCCTTCAAGATCAAGGAAAAGTAGAGAAGCCGTTCTAACCCGCTTCCCCACTACTACACCACCAACACAAAGGAGAAATTCATGAACGATACATATCAAGCAGTTTATGATGCTGTGCGCAGCCGTATTAGCGGCGGCGATATTGGCAGCGCAGTTGAATCCGCAATGCGCGGCGAGAATATCGGCCACTATGCGCAGATGGCAGCGGCAGCAGTGCAAGAGGCCGCCAGTGAGTTCACAGCGCCGAGTGTGCTGTACCGTCCTGCAATCAGCATCGACGGCAATCAGTGGTGCGCTCTGTACGGGGTCAATTTGCAGGACGGCGTGGCAGGTTTTGGCGATACCCCAGAACTGGCTATGCGCGACTTCAACAAGAACTGGAATGCCAAACTTCCCGAGCGTGCAGCATGAGCCGCTCAATCTCCACACGCCGCTACCCGACCGCTGCCACTGTCGCCCGCTCTCTCATCGCTATCATGGTCGTGGCTTTTGCTGCGGGATGGTGGCTGAAATGAGCGCACTGTTGAACTTGCATGCTGACGTGGCACGGGAACTTTTCCTTGACTACGTCGCGCAACAGCCTGGAGCCATTCGCGAGGCAGCGCGCGCAGCCATTGAATCGGCCGATATCTTCATTGAAGAATATGCTGCACGTACTCCTGTTCTTCCGGCTAGTGAAATCGTGAAGAAACAGAAAGGCTGCAGAACCTGTTTCGGCAGCGGTGGAAAAATCGGGCAGCCATGCAAGGTATGCCTTGGCACTGGCAAATTGCCTGTTTAATTTTTAGCTGGTCACCCAGCATCTGGAGGAAGTATGCAAGGATCGCGCGAGTACAACGGCCTTTTGGAGACCGGACAGGTTGGCCGCCTGTTCATTGAGACCGGTAGCCATGCACGCGGAACCACGCTGCACATTTACGTTCTGCCCGAAGGCGCAAAAGTTCCAGAAGGTGCGCGCTACCTCCCCACCGATATGCTGCGCACTGAGGTGTATGGTGTGACCGGCGGGCAGCCTGGGTGGACTGAATCGTACGGCTGGCTGCATCGCGGCCCTTGGGTCGCTGATTTTGAGCGCCACGTAGCTGAACGCCAAGCCATCAAGGATGCCGCCGACAAGAAGCAGGAAGCGGCAAGGCTCCAGCGAGAACGCGAAGAAAACCAGCGCAAGATGGCGCTGTTGGCTACCTACCCGGGTGCCGCATGACAGCCTCCCTCACTCCAATGGAAGCACTCCGCCGCCTGATCGAAGCCTGCAAGATGATTAACTCGACAGAATGCGAGGATATCGGCGTCTGGAACCAGTTGCAGGGCGAGCTGGGCGTAGCTGAGGGCGTGGTGCGGGACTTTCCGCAGAGCGACATCATCATTGCCCAGCGCCTGCGCGATGCCGCCGAAGACCCGATGTGGGACGGACATGCCGAAGTGTCGAAGCGCCTTTTGATCCTGGCTGCTGAAAACATGGAAGTGGCCCGCGCTCGCATCGTGGAACTTGAAGTCGCCGCTGTCGCTGCCCAGCCATCCGAAGCAGCACAAGAAGATGCAGAGTCTGGCATCGATGTGGAAGTCCTGCATTTTCTTTTGGACAAAGTACGCGGTGCGCACAGTGCCGCTATCAACGTAGCGTACTGTCCGAGCAGCGAACCATTCAAGCAGGCACAAAAGGCATTTACCTCGGCTCTTGAGACGCTGCGAAACACGTTGTCGATGCTTTCCGCCCCTACCGCAGCAGTCAGCGCAGCGCCTTCTGGCGAGGTGGAGCGCGATGCCATGTTTAAGCTGTCAAACTTCGTTGCCGACAACTGGTCTATGAAGAAATACACACTAGTCGAAATCGAAGATGGATTGCGCGCCTCTATCGCCGCCATTACCGCACCATAGCAAAGGAGAAAGCATGAACTGGATCAGCGTAAAAGACCAACTGCCGCCGGAAAACTGCGGCTTCATCTTGGTCACGAATAATATCGACGCCCGCAGCGCTTTCGGAAATATGTCGCACATCTGGATGTCGCTCATGCTGCATAAGCAGGACGATGGCCGCTTCTCTGCTTTCGCTCATCCTGGCTTTAGCAGGGTCGAAAGCATTACTCACTGGTGCCTCGCCGCCCCAGCAGTCGCCAATGGGGAAGCAGAGGACGAGCGCGCCAAATTCGAAAAGCACTATGGCCCGAAAGATGGCTTTGCTTGGCGTACTGCCGATGACAAATACAAGTCGGCAGCGCTTCAAATGGCGTGGGAATTGTGGCAAGCTGCCATCGCCTCTGCCCATCAGGCCGCGCCAAAACAGTCGCTGACGGATGAGGATATCCGCACTGCGGCACTTGCGTTTGGCGTTGCAACGGGCCGCGCTGTAATTGATGGGCGGTGTATGGTTGCTACTGGCGAGGGAGACAAGGAAATCATCTCATTTGCCCGTGCCATCGAAGCCGCTGCTGCTCCCAATGCGTTACTGGTAGCGGCGCTGAAGAAAGCCCGCGAGGACATCAACTGGATGCTCAATAGCCAGCAATTCCTGAACGGCCATGTATTCGACTATATCGATGCCGCTCTTGCATCGATCCCAACAGTACCGGAGAAAAAATAATGCCAAGATTGACCATCGAGCAGCTTAAAAAAGCCTTTTCTTATGACCCTGAAACAGGCTTTATCACAAGACTTGTAACTTCTTTTACGAAAACTGTGCAAGTTGGCGATGTGGTTGGTACGCCAGATAAAAATGGGTATCTACAAGTATCATTCTTACTAGATAAATTTCAATCTCATAGGTTGGCATGGGCACTACATCATGGGGAATGGCCGCCTCAGCAAATCGACCACATAAATGGCATAAAGTATGATAACCGCCTAGAAAACCTAAGACTTGCAAACAACAGCCAAAATATGGCAAATCGCAAAGCAAGTGGAGTGTCAGGTATAAAAGGAGTAAAAAAGGAAAGGAGCGGGAAATGGTCTGCGATTATCCGGTCAAATAACAAGCAGACGTACTTAGGGAACTTCCTAACATCAGATGAAGCGGCGCATACTTACAATAAAGCAGCAATAGCAGCGCATGGTGAGTTTGCTGTTCTTAATCCTATAGGTGTCGACTATGACTAACCGCAACCTGCTAGGCGAGGCCCGCGACCTCAAAGACGAAGCCGACAGCGAAGCGTACCAGGCGATGCTTGAAACGGTCCGCAAAGAATGGACTGTGCCAGGATCTAAGATCAAGCCTTACGAGTACTCGGTGCATGCCGAAGCCATGCGCCGCCTGAAAGCCCTGGCCGATGAATAGCCTGATCTACGTCGCATGGGCCGGGCTCATCATCGCTGTGGTTTTGCTGGCTGTTCGTAGGAAATGATTTGCGCTGGGAATTGATTGTCGTGTAGAATTTGTCTTGTCGGTGGTGGGCACTGGCGAAGACCTGAATATGTAAGCCTGTTTAGTTCTCTTCTTTCTAGCGGTTCGACCGCAACTTGCCCACCAAGGAAAGCAGAGAACTAAGCAGGCTTTTTGCATTTCTGCGCACCACTGACCGCACTCCGGGCGATACATAGCAGATGACTACTGGCGCGGATAAATGGTTGATGCAAAGTCCCTGCGTAATTTGTGACTTGGGGGCAGTCGAAAGTTGCACAGGCTTTCGAGGACATGGCGTAAAGGTTTGACGGCGAAAGCTGGCGGGCGGTTTGGCCTTACCGGAAATAGGCAGCCATGGTTACGGACTTGCATCACAGTGCTTTGAGATTGAAGAGTGGCGGGGGATCAAACCAACCCCAAGTCAAAGATTGAACCTATGGAGGAACAATGAGCAATATCGTACCATTTCAAGAGCTTGAATCGATGTCAAGTTACATCGTCCGCTCGAAACTGTTCGGAGCAAAAGACGAATCGCAGGCAATGAGTTTGATGCTACTTGCCCAAGCCGAAGGGCTTCACCCGATGACGGCTATTCAGGACTTCGACATCGTGCAAGGGCGGCCGGCACGCAAGACGCACTCTATCCTGGCCCGATTCCAAGCTGCCGGCGGTAAGGTGGCATGGGAAGAAATCACGCCGACGCGCGCTTGCGGCGTTTTCTCGCATGCGCAAGGCGGTTCGCTCAAGGTTGAATGGACTTTCGCCGATGCGCAAAAGGCCAACTTGACCGGTAAGGACAACTGGAAAAATTATCCCAAGGCCATGCTTCGCGCGCGCTGCATTGCAGAAGGTGTACGCGCTGTATTCCCAGGTGCTATCGGCGGCATGCTGACCGTAGAGGAGGCGCAGGACATGGCCCCTAGTCGCGGTGAGATTGATATCACACCGGAGACACAAGCCAAAACCATTGCAGCGCCGATTCTGGTCGAGTGCACGGCTGAACACTTCCAGAACAACACCGAGGCATGGCGCGGCGTCATCACCAGCAAGCGCAAGACCCCGGCCGCGCTGATCGCCATGCTGAGTACTAAACTGGTGCTGACCGAAGATCAGAAACTGACCATCGATAGCTGGTCGCACGAAGAAGAATCCACCGACAACAACAACGAGGAAGCACAGCAATGATTACCCATGATCTGATCCAAGGTTCACCCGAATGGCTGGCCTACCGCGTGCAGCATTTCAACGCCAGTGACGCGCCGGCCATGCTGGGTTGCTCAGCCTACAAGTCGCGCTCTGACCTGATCGCTGAACTGGCTACCGGATTGACGGCTGAAATCGACGCCGGCACTCAGCGCCGCTTTGACGACGGCCACCGCTACGAAGCGCTGGCGCGTCCTGTAGCGGAATCCATCATCGGCGAAGACCTGTACCCTGTCACCGGTTCCGAAGGCAAGTACTCTGCATCGTTCGACGGCCTGACGCTGGGCGAGAACATGGGCTTCGAACACAAGTCGCTCAACGAAGAACTGCGCGCCATCTTCGCCGACATCGACACCATGAGCCCAGAACACCGTGCTACCAGTGCTGGCGCTCTGCTGCCGAAGATGTACCGCGTTCAGATGGAACAGCAATGTATGGTTTCCGGTGCCGACAAGATCCTATTCATGGCGTCAAAGTGGAACGGTGAGGAACTGGAAGAGGAGCATCACTGCTGGTACGTTCCGGATGTTGCTCTGCGTGCCGAAATCATCGCCGGCTGGGCTCAAATGGAAATGGACGTTGCCGCATACGTGCCGGCTGAGCCTGTGCAGAAGCTGGTGGCGGCCTCGTTTGAGACGCTCCCAGCCATTGCCGTGCAGATCAAAGGCGAAGTCACCGCCAGCAACATGGATGCTTTCAAGGATCGTTTGTCAGCCTACCTTGCCAGCATAAAAACCTATTTGGTTACTGACCAGGATTTTGTTGATGCGGACGCCGCAGCAAAGAATTGTGCCATCATCGAAAAGCGGCTTGGCGCAACAAAAGATCAGGTTCTGGGACAGGTAGCAGACATTGATTCTATCGTGCGCGCTCTGGACGATGCCGCCGGCCAAGTAGCGAAGCTGCGCATCATGCTGGAAAAGGAAGTGAAAACGAAGAAAGACATTCTCAAGGCTGGCATCCTGAACAAGGCACAGCAGGCGTTGAAGGATCACGTCGCAGTGCTGGAAAAGGAAATCGTGCCGATTACGCTGGTGTATCAGGCACGCGACTTCGCTGGTGTAATGAAAGGCCTGCGTACCATCAAGACCTTGCAGGATGCTGCTGATACTGAACTGGCCGCCGGAAAGATCACCGTCGATGCGCTGGCCGCTGGTATTCGTGCGCGACAAGCGTGGTTCAAGGTTGAGGCAGCCGATTACGTCGGATTGTTCGCTGACCTTCAGCAGATCATCCAGAAGCCTGACGACGACTTCAAGCTGATCGTCACAACGCGCATCGCCGCCCAGAAAGCGGCAGATGATAAGAAGATCGAAGAAGCGAAAGCTGCGGTTCTGGAAACTGTTGTATCAGCGCCCCAGCCAGACACACGCCCAGTCATCACCGTGGAACTAGAAGAAGTGCCAGAATTTGCACCAATTACTCAAGAAGCGACGCCAACACTAAAACTTGGCGAGATCAGTTTGCGCCTGGGATTCACGGTAACGGCTGACTTCATGCTGTCGCTTGGCTTTGCGCCGGCCGCCACTGAAAAGAACAGCAAGCTTTTCCATGAATCGGATTTCACTAACATTTGCTCTGCTTTAATGCGGCATATCACTGCCGTGCAAGCTAAGAAATTCACGGTGACGTTATGACCAGCGTAGCCAAAATCGCAGACGCCATGATAGCGGACTCACGCGGAATACTTTCTAAGTCTTACAAGCCAGAGTCTGACACAATTACACTAACTGTCTACCCATCTGGCTATGTTATTCCGCACGTAATGCCAATAGAAACCTACCGCGCTAAGTTTGGCGCTCAGCAAGGAGAGAAGTGATGAGTGACACAATGTTCTACGGCGTGCTGCGCATGCCCTACGAAATGGCAATGGGAAATGATATTAGCCGAATCCAGTTCTATGACCGAGTGCAGGAATGCGCTAAGCGTTGCGAGGCAGCGGAAAAGTTGGTGATTGAGCTGACTGATACTAACGAGCGCCTATGTAACACGATAGCTGGCATGCAGGCGCGCATGGGCGTCAAGATCATGGCCGAGGCGCGTGATCGGGCAATGGAGTGTGATCTGTCGGACGATCAACTTGAACGCATGGCCGCCGGCTTCGGCATAGGGCCGATGAGTGGCGTTGCATATGGTCGCGCTGTGCTGGCTGAATGCGGCCCGTTGGTGGAGAAGGCCGAGGCAGCAGCACCTGCTGCGGCAGTGGTGACGGTGGATACGCCGGAGTTTTGGGTAGTGGCGGATAAGTGGGCAGTTTCGCGCTTTGTAAACGCTGCCGAAGGTATCAAGACGTCTCAATCTCTAATCGCGCATATCGATGCTCATACTGCGCAAGCAGTGGCAGCGGCTTATGCAGCGGGAAAGTCGGAGGGCCACATGCTGGGGTTCGATGTCGCTATTAAACACAAAGCAGTCGCCCCACAGCAGCATGCGCAAGCGGCGCTGAGCGATGGTGAGCAACCGTTTCCTAAAGCTTTCCCGCATGCAAAGCGGATCGAATTGGCAAGCGCTCTGCTTTCCCTTTACAGCGATACCAATGTCGAAAAGCTGCTGGACTACGAGGTACAGCCGATCATCCGCAAACTGGCAGCAATGATTGGCCAGTGGCAGCAAGCTGCTGTTGATCCGTACCTCGCTGACAAATGCGCCAGCCAGCCGCCAGCCGCAGCACCCAGCGCGCCAACTTGGCAAGACAATCCAGCCGAAAAAGCCACGCAAGTCATTGCCGATGGTATCGCGCGCCGTGCTGCTGAACCAAAACCGCCAGTTGGCAACATGGCAGCCGCTGCGCCAGCCACTCACCCGCAGGAAGCCGGGCGAGATATGTTCCTGCATGGCGTCATCGCGGCACTGGGCGCGCTCGCACCCCATTGCCAGCATGGTGACGTGCAACATGATGAAATTGTTCGTTCAGTAGGCAAGGAAGCGCTGTACCGCGCCGCCGAGCCAGAAGATGTCACATGGGCTGGGCTAGATCCAAAATATTACGCACAGGTGAAGAAATGAAAATAGTCGCATTCCTGTCCGCGCATCACAAAGCATCGTGCGCTATGAATGATCCATCGCCCAGCCGTTGCGACTGCCACGCGAAGAAAATCCCGCTGGTTACATTGGACGATGCAACCGCCGCAGTCGCTGCCGCTCTCGCCTCCCCAGCAGTGCAGGTAGCTGCGGTGCCGGCGACAAACCACGGAATGGCTCGCTTAGCGCGGATGAACAAGCGGGTAGTGGTCAGTGGTGAAAATCTTGGCCTTGGCGATACCTTCACGATGTCGGCTGAAGTTCTGGCTGAACTGGTGAATCAAGCATTGGCCGCCGCCCCATCGCCAGCACTGCCAGCGACTGCCGATGCCGCGCAGGGTGGCGATCTGCACAATGTCATCAGCAACGCGATCTATGGCTATGGCGAAATGCTGGAAGATCACGAAGGTGTAGTTGACGCTATAGTGAAAGCCATTGAACCGGCTTGTGGGCTTGGCTGCGCCGCACTCTGCGATATCTGCGAAGCCGCCCAGCCATCCCCCGCGCAGGGTGATGCAGCGAGCCAGCGGGAGGTTGGTGCAGATCCTGAATGGCCCGCTGGCGAACGTGAGGCATGGAGGCTGGGCCGCGCTGCCGGGATTGCTGAGGCCAGGGGCGGCAAACATGAATGACTGGTGCTCTTTCAAGGTATTCGACGGTACTGGCCCAATCACAAATGCACGCCATCCACTATACATAGTTTGGACACACATGTTTCAAAGATGCTATAGCAAGAAGCATCAGAGGATTGACTATAGTGGCTGCACTATTGATCCAGAATTTCATCGGTTCTCTGATTTTGCAACATGGGCGCTTAATCAGATTGGCTGTCTTTCTGATGGGTTCCAGTTAGACAAAGACATTCTAATACCCGGAAACCGAGTGTATGGGCCTAATACCTGTGCATTTGTACCGGCTGAAATAAATAGTGCCATCACTGGTTGCTTGAAGAAAAAGCAGAATGTTGAAAATTTTCCTCTTGGAGTTCGTTTCCTTGCGAGAAAGAAGATTCGCCAATTTTGTGCCGAGGTTTCCAACAATGGAAAAGGAATTCATCTTGGATACTTCGATAGCCCGGATGAAGCTTTTATGGCTTACAAACTGGAAAAAGAAAAAATCATCAAGGAGTTAGCTATGAAGTACAAAAGCTATATTGATCCACGCGTGTACACGGCTTTGATGAAATACGAGATACGCGCTCTCGCCGCCAAGCCAACGCAAGGAGACACGGAATGATCATCAGCGATCCAGTCGAAATCAAACGCCTACTCAAAGAGGCGCACGCGGACGGGTACAGACGCGAACTGAGCATGGCAAAGCAAGCCAATGATGCCGGATGGACTTTGACGCCTGAGCAGAAAAAGATTCTGGCGCAAGCTGATATAGCCGCCAAGCCATCGGAGGCATCGTGAGCTACAGCGAAATCCAAAATAGACAGGTTACGGTACGCAAGCCACACCGCTGCGTATGGTGTGCGGAACGCATCAATGCAGGCGAACCTGCACAGTACCGGGCCTACAAGTTTGACGGCGATCTTGGTTCGGACTGGATGCATCCGGAATGCTATGGAGCCATGCAGCGCTTTCCAGATCAGACCGATTTAATGGACGGCTGGACTCCAGGGGACTTTGCACGCGGCTCCGTCAGCGATGAACCAGAAACCAAACAACCGGAGCCGAAAGCATGAACACCAATACCGCAATCAAGACGCTGAGCGTCGCACTGAACGAAGTCTTCCCAGTGCCAAACACGCCTCACACATCGGTAAAACTGAGTAACGCCGAAAGCCGCATTGCCTTTCGTTTTGGCTGGGAGGCACGTGACGCCGAAATCGCCGACCTCCGCACCGCGCTGGAAGCGGCACAGCAGCAGCTCGCCGCCATCGAGCCGCCATCCTTCAGCCGCGACCCGGACGGTGATCTGGCGCTGGACTGGCGCGTCGGCGATGCCTGGCTGTCGGTGAGCTTCAGCCAGGATGGGCTGGTGTCGTGGGCGACGAACATCGCCGGCAAGTCGGATTGCGGTTCGCAGCAGGTCGTCCAGCGGGGCGACGGTGAGCTGCCGCCGCTGACGATGGCCCTCTACGGCACGCGCGAACTGCTGGAGCAGGAACAGCAGCGGCGCTCAGCACTCGCCCGGCGCGCTAGGAGTGGTGAGGCGGTGGGGCAGATCACAACACTGACGGCTGACCGTATCGGCGCAACGGTAATGATCTACGATACTTCGCGGGTGAAGGTTGGAGACGCTATTTTCACCGCCCCACCCGCTGCCGTGCAGCCGGATAGCTCCGCTCCGACTAGCGTGACACCTGAAATGCTTCTGGCATGGATAGATGAGGCGCAAAACATCGCCCCGAGCATGGGTGATCCCCTGGCACTCACTCCGATCCAGATTGGATGGATAGTAGGAATGGCGGTGAGGCATACAAGCCAACCAGTGCAGCCGGATAGCGGGCGCGATGCGGCGCTGGAAGAGGCGACCAAGATTTGCGAAGACGAGGCAGGCAATTGCAAGGAAATGGGAAATCTGGACGGCGAAGATGCCGCTAATCGCTGCGCCAGCTACATTCGGGATATGCAGGGTGATCAAGCACCTGCCGCGAAGAAGCCCAGTACACTCGCCGAGCAGGTAAAGCAAGCACAGGCCGAGTACGATAGTTGGACGCCCGAGAAGCGCGCTAGCGTCAAGTTGGAAGGCAGCAGCAACTACCCTGAAAAGAAATCGTAGTACCGCGCCAGCCGGAAGCTGGCATCAATGAAAAGGAAATACCATGCAATATATCGGCACCAAAATTATAAACGCAGAAGCGATGACACGCGCCGCCTACAATGCCTTCCGTGGTTGGACGCTGCCCGCTGATGAGAATGGCGAGGACGAAGGCTATCTAGTCGAATATCTGGATGGCGGCAAGGCCAACGTGCCGACGCACAAGGGCTACGTCAGTTGGTCCCCAAAGGAACAATTCGATGCAGCTTATCGAGCAACTGATGGATTCTCTTTTGGGTTGGCTCTGGAAGCTTTACTTAAGGGCCAGCAAGTCAATCGCAAGGGCTGGAATGGAAAGGGGATGTGGGTGCAATATTGCAGGTCCATGAGTACTGTAAATTTGCCGCATCTGGAGCTCGTCTATCCGGTAAATTCTTCGGCATATCCTCAGGGCGCTTATGTGCCATGGGCGCCGTCGCAGACCGACATGCTGGCGGATGATTGGCGCATTCGTACACCCAGCACTATTTAACCAATCAAGAGCCCCATACCGCCGCTGCGCCGGCTTGCGCAGCATCACATAGGAGCATCACAATATGAAACGTCTCATCACTTCCATCATCCTGGCACTGGCTGCATTCGGCGCGCAAGCTCAGCAGCAAACTGCAATCCTCAACAGTCAAATCTGGTTCCAAGGCCAGAATAAGAGCTTCGACATGGCGACCGCGAAAAAAATCACCTTCGTGACCACTAGCGGAAACCTGTCGCAGGTCATTGTTACCGATCACGACGGCGTGCAGCGCAGCGGTAGTGTTAGCCTGTCCAAACTGCAAAGCAATCCACTGTGGAAGAACTACATCGGAACTTACAATGTATTCGTTTTCATCAACACTTTCGGCGCGAACTTCGACTGCACCAACTGGCAAACTGTTATTAGCTGGGCTGGCCGTGCACCTGAAGTAGTCAATGACAACTGTGATTTGCTGTCCCGCATCCGCAGCCAGTCCGATACCAACTAAGATTTATTGACCAGTAGCTGCTTGGATCGCCTCATCAATTGTTTTAGCATTGGCGATACCTTGCAGCTTCTGCTGGTTGATTTCGCGCTGGCGTGCAATGCGTTCAGCAAGAGGGCTGTAGGTCTTCTGTATTGGCATGCGTGGATTTCCACCAGTTTCATAAAGTGGGCGGTTCAATCCATGCGCGTCAGCAGCATCAAGAATCCCAAGTTGCCTCATACTTTCTGAGAACTGCGCTTGTAATTGCGCGAGTTGTGCGGCTGCTTTAGCGCGAACTGGTGCGCTAATGGCATTGTCTGCAATTTTACCAAGTCGGTTAGCTTCAACTTGATATGCCGTGATTGAAGCAGCAATATCAGGTTGTTGCAAAAGCTCTTGCCGTAGGGGATATTCCACTGATGGATAATCAGCACGAGCAGCTAACCCAGCATCTTGCGCGGTTGATGGGGCAACGTCATCAGCAAGGCTCATTAGACCAACAGATGGGCTTTCTCGGTATGCTGTGACTGGAACAGAAGGAAATGCGCCTTCGGGGGCCAAGGATAGCTCAGCAGGGGCTGTAACAGGAGCGTTTATCTCTGGATGCTCAGCGGCAGGCGGCAATGCACGATTGCGCTCCATTTCGCTACGCAGAGCTGGATATTCATAGGCATTAATACCCGCTCCTGGCTTAATAGACTGCTGTGCCATCTTATTCTGTGCGCGCTTGTCCATCATCGAACGGAGAACTTTAGTAGCGCCGAACGTTTTCACATCGGATGCGGCATTGGCGAAATCTTTTGCGCCCTCGGCAATCGCACTTACAGTTGTGCCTGAATTGTTGACATACGTCCCCTTCTTCTGCTCCATCTGCCATTTGGCTACGTTGCTCAGCTTATTCAGGATCGCGTTTGCCTCGTCGCCCAGTACGATAGGTGCTTTTTTGTCGAGTACAGTCAGCGCCGAATTCATACCTTTTTGGGTGATATTACCCGTATTGGTCCGCAGGTCTACGCCACTAGCCGACTTCAGATGATCGACCACACCAGCAGAGATAATCTGCTTGTTAAGCGGATCATTGGACAAGTTGCGCAGCATGGTTTCAACATTTGCCGCCTTACCTTTTACCACATAGTTAGCAATGAACTTATCGGCGATCGGCGATGGCTGTCCGATTACTGTTCCATCGTTGATTGCAGCATCATAAGCAGGATCAGCCTTGATGCGCTGGAATCGCTGGCGTGCTGCGTCGCGTGCAGCATCAGCCAATGGCTTGATAGCGCTCGTCTCTTTGGTCATCGGCAGCGATTCCAAGGCGTCGCGCACAATATTAATTGCGCCGGCCGCATTGCCATCTGCTGCGCGCTGGGCCTTACGAATATCGTTCGCCAGAATCGTACGGTAGTTCTCAAAATCATTGAAGGTCATGTTTCCACCATCGCGCAGATCCTCAAGAATTCCGCGTACTTCAGCAGGAACAAACCGAGCCTTGTTCTGTTTCTTCAGTGCCTTATCAGCCGCACTCACAAAGTCTGCGCCACTTAGCGGGAAGTCACCGCCGTTGGCATCAGCAAGAGCTTTGTATTTGGCTGTTATATCCGCTACTACAGGTTCGTCCATCTTTTTGTAGGCATCCACAGCCATCTGGCCTAAATCAGTACCTTGTGCTGCGACATCAGGCGCAACACGCTGGCGTACTTCATCAAAATTCTGGATGATGTTCTCATCCTGGCGATTGAATAGGTCGCCCAATTCAGGATACTTGCCGCGCAAATTTTTCTCACGCGAGATTAGCTCTGAATTTCCAGTTGCTTGACCTGCGCTTAATTCAGCAGGGACTGGCAGAGAGCTAGCCTCAGCATGGCGCTGCGCAGCGACTGGATGAACATCCTCACCAGCAGCTTCGATAGCCTTCAGAACGTCAGGAGTCGCACCAGTAGCCTGTGCCATGTTGTAGTGATCGGATACTGCTGCGCCGCCGCCTTTCATGCCTTGGCGCGCATCAATCACGCTACGCAGGCGCGATGCGCTCAATGCTTGGTCTGCATACTGGTCAGCCGCACGTGCGCCAGTGGCAGCTATCTGTGACCCGGCTGGACGTGCTAATGTGCCGATAACGTTTAGTTCAGGGCCGATGGGTAGGCCAGCAACTCCACTAGAGTCAACTACATCCGCAACATTTTGCGCGTACTGCTGTCCTAGCTTAGTTTTTGGTGCATAGGTCAGCGATGCAGCACCAGCTTCCGCAGCTTCTTTTGCGCGCCGCATGCCTTTATCAGTGCCGAATTCACCACTAGCAATCGAGCCTGCAACGCCACCAAGAGCGCCGCCGACATAGCCGAGAGCGCCAGTAGTAAGCCCAGATGCAACCGTACGAGCCGCCTCAATCCCGCCCGTTACTTTATCCATAAACGACGGTTCAGGCGTATTGGCTGCTGCGGCATCGCGTTGAATAGCATCACGCGAACCAGCAGGTACAGGAATTTGATCCGCAGAGTTGCCAAGACGAACAGCAGGAGTTGGTGGTAATCCGGACAGATGCGAAATGATCGTCGGCGCATCATAGCCAGCATCAAGCGCTGTCTTTACCTTCGGGCCAAAATCAGGCAGCGTAGCCAACTTAGACGCAATCTCAGCATCAGAGTAACCAGCTTCCTTAGCTGCGGCAATCTTAGTTTGGATATCGTCCATTATTTTCCAAAGATAGAATCAAGCGATGGGCGGTTTGCTGGTTGCGTCACAAGTGGGTTAGGTACAGTTGTAACCTGTTTTGGCGGGACAAACTCATTACCCGGACGACTATGAGCAACAGCCTTAGCGGCTGAGGTTAGGAATCGTTCCTCAAAGTCATTTTTACCAGTTGTGCGAGCATACTGTTCTGCAAGACCTTCAAGTTGGCCCTTCATTAGTTCCTTGTATGTCTGGATGACTCCGCGTAACTGCGCCGGGCTATTTGATGCATCAATCGTCTTGGCCGCTTCCTCGCGATCTGCAACACCGCCGCCAGTACCTACAATTGCTTTTACAATCTCATCAGATACAATTTTCTTTGCCGCGTTGAACTCAGTAGGCGCTTTCTGTCCAGTCTGCGACGCCACCATATTGCCAAATTTATTGATAGCCTGAATATCGCGATTATCCAGCGCGTTAATCAAGCCCTCAAGCGTACCTAAGTGAGAAATACCAACGTTGAAAGAACGAACGGCCTTAGCTTCGGGGCCAGTTGCAAATGCGCCCTCAGAGCGAAGCATAGTCTTGTAATCCTTTGAATCATAGTTTGGATTGATATCCGTAACTAATTTCATGATTGCAATGGTTTGAGGATTGCGCAAAGCCGTTCCAGTTGGCGCTGGTAATTTGTTATCCGCGATCAATTGCGCCATAGATTGCATTTCTGCTGGAGAAAGCGTCTTTTGCAGCGCAGCATTAGCTTTGATTTGGTCACGGGTAGCCTGAGCATTAGCTTTTTTATCAGCGACATCTAATGCGGTCTGTGCTCTCTTACTCGCAATCTCTAGAGCAGTTTCTGAACGCTGAGCAGCAATCTTCTCTGCGGTATCGTTGTGATATTTGACCTTGCCTGTAACAGGATCGACAATTGCGCCGCCCTGACCAACAAGAATATGCTCACCCTTAAATGCTGCCGCAGCAGCTTTGTATGCGAGAGGATCAGTTACCCTTGCATCTTCCATTGCAGCCTGGAATGCGGCATCGCGGATTGCGGCATCACTCAATTTTGCAGCAACCTGCGCTGGGGCTACTGTAGCTGGCGCAGCGCTGACTTGAGGCGATGAAGTATCCGCAGGAAGCCGCGCAATTTCACGTTTTAGGGCCGCAATGTTCTCAGGATCGGTTTCGGCAGCCAGTTCTTTATTCAGAGTATCAAGGCGTACAGCATTACGTGCAGGCTCGCCTTCTGCATATGATTGGTTGATAGAATTCCAATCACCTGACGTATCAGTTTCTGGGGGCGTAGCATCTACTCCGTCAGATTGAACAGGTGTAGCTGCTGGAGCCGCAACCGGCAACAAAGAAGGATCTGATTTATATTTATCAATATAACTAGATACAATGTTTTGGAATCGAGTCAACGGCGCATTCTCACGTGCAAGATTTGCCTCAGCAATACGATTCTGCGCCTCAACACTCAGATCGGAACGAACCTTTGCCAGATCAATCTCATTGGCGCGTTGCTTATCAAGAATAGCCTGTTGGTCATTGAATTTTTGATATTCACCAGCAGAGTTAGCAAGCGCATTCCCAGCGCCTGATAGCGCAGCAAGTACGAGACCCATTATGCCCCCTGAATTGGTGGTTGCGCGCCCGCTGGAGGTGCGGCTTGTGCTTGATCGGCAGTGGCTCCAGCGGGTTGCCCCTGCGCCTTACTATCGACCGCCTGACGAACCTTAGCGCCATCTACACCAAACTTGCGCAATACTGCTTGAGCCGTATCGTTGGTGCATTTCGCAACTTCTTCTGGCGTAATTTTTACCATGCCTGCTTGTTGTGCGAAATCAAGCAATTGGCACATCAGCGTCATAGAAGCTGGTACAGCAGCGGGCAAGAATTGATTTGCATCAGGCTTCACTTGTTCATAGATCGTTCCAAGCATCCCCGCGCAAACCAGCGAGACATTTTTGTAGATGTCGGGCGAAGATTGCAGGCCTTTCACCATCTGACCATGCGTCTTTTGATTGAAAGCCAAATCCATGGCAGCAACTATGATGCTTTGATACATCTGTTGATATTGCTGTGGAATCTTAGCTTCAACTCCAGTCTCAATCTGGTTTAGAGTCGGGTCTTTTAGCTTGCTGCCAGGCTGCTCTACACCTTGCGGAATCTGCGAAGGTGCTGCTGTAGCTTGGTTTGGATCGGCAGCAACAGGCTGTTGAGCAGTCTGCGATGACTGCATTGCATTTCCTACGAGACCAGCCATGTTAGCCGCCTTTCGTTGCGTTATTTACTAAGCCAACAGGCTTAAATTGGATGACTGGCACGGAGCTAGCATTTCTCATGCTGGTGTCATAGATATTTTTCTGGAAGTCGAAATTCTTCTCATTGGTCTTCGCTTGATACAGCCCGCCAATAGCTTGACCACCGACCTGAAGCGCAGCAGTAGTAATACGTGATTTTGCATCGGAAGGAAGCTTATCAAACCATGATTTGAGCGACTCACCTATCCCGGGTTTAGCCACGCCAGCACCGTTAATTACTTGCTCCTTCTGGTTTTCAGCAAGACCACCAAACCATTTATCAAGTGAATCGCTGTTGTATGCGGAATTCAATGATGGAGTCGTAGCTTGACCAACTAGACCCTCGGGTGTCGGGCCAGATGCGCCAACCAGTCCGGTAGGCTTTGGAGCGGCTGTAAAAGTGCTAGCAGGCTCTAATGTACCGCCACCAGCCGTTATCTCATATTGAGTCGCAAGATCAGGAGCCGCTGAGCCAATTCCATCCGCTGCACCAATTGCTGAATCGGCGGTTGTTTTTGCCGCGCCAGAGAATCCATCTAGGGTAGTAGCATTAGCACCATCAATAGCCGCATTAGCAGCCGTATCTCCAGCAGCCTGGCTTGCTGCTTCATTCCATAGGCTTTCTTCACCAACTACGCCAGCTCCTGATGCGCCCGCACCTCCAGCAGTTGCTGCTGAACCGAAAGACCCAGCAGCGGCAGCACCAAGAGAAGCTACGCCACCTGCAATACTTAGGACGCCGCCAATCTTGGTAAGCTCTTTGCTTTTCGTAATTGTGCCTACCACTGTCATGGCAACGCCAACATAAGTCACAGCGGTCGCAATTGCTGCCACTGTACCTAATTCAATTGCCGTTGCTACGGCACCAACAACGAAAGACATAATTTATCCAATCAATTTAAGGAATTCGGCCTGCTCATCCGGCGGCACAAGAAAATGCTTTTCAATGCTCTCTATGTCATCCATTTCAGTCACCATCAACGATGTCCAATAGGTGTCCTCAAGTACTAAAGCAACCCGCTTGGTTCCAGCAGGGGATACAACAATGACCGGACTATCGATAACTTTGTATCCAACAGGAGCGCCATCAGTAACGATGAGGATATGCCCCTTAGTCATGATGTTCATGCCGGGGAACCGGTGCATAGCTCCTACAACTAGTGTTCCAGCTTTTAGCAATACAGTCTTTGCTGCAATGCCTGCGCCGCAAGTCAGGTTACTAGACCATTCAGCTTGAGGCTGAGAAAGAATCATCTTCTCTAGTGCCGTAACCTTGTCATGCACAGACAGATTGCTAGTGATAATGGAAATATCTAATGTCATGGCACCTGATCACCTGGAGGCGTGCTAACTGGATTAGATGGAGTCTCATTTGCTACTGGAGTAAAGTATTTAGGCAAGTTCATGCCTGCTACGTTAGTAGAGAAATCAATACCTTGCTGCATAGTCGCGAGAATATTGTTAATTGCCTGCTGCTTGGCCGCCGCATCCATTTTATCGCTTGTCTGAATTGCTGCAATCGAAGATAGGCCTTGAGAAATGACATTGGCAGCACTCGTATTGACTTGAAGCGCTTGGCTATTCTTAGAAACGATATTTTGCAAAGCTGTTTTCGTGGCAGCATCAAGATTGCCCAGTGCTAACTGGGTATCTGTAGAAAGCTTTGTGGTCGCAAGGTTAGTATTTGCAGTCAACTGACCAAGGAACTTTTGCGTATCAGCGCTCAGATTAGCGATACTGGCATTATTTGCGCCAGCAGCATTATCGCCAGCAGCCTTAGTACCGAGGGTAGCATTGTTGATGCTAACCTGTGTACCAAGTTGCGAATTGTTAAGCGCTGCCTGATTCCCAGCATTAGCCGTGAATTGTGCGGCTGTATTCTTCGCACCTGCATTCGTTTGCGCAGCAGTAGCTCGTGTAGAAGCATCCTGTTGGGCAATCGGCATTGCGTTCTTCAAAATGGCATCCTGACCAGCCGTGACAGCCAAACTAGAATTTACCAGTCCGCGCTTGTTTGATGTCTGCAAGGCCTGCGCTGCGGCCTGCTGGTTCAATGGGCTATTAGGGTCTGTAAGACCTTCGATATTCCCAGCTACAGTTTGATCTTTGCCGACGGTCCAATCAGTTGAACTGTAACCTTGAGAAGTAGCTGGCGTAGCTGTAGCCTGCTGAGCATAATAGTCTTTTGAAGTAGCCAATGCCTTTGCGGGATCTACCTTTGTAGGATCCGGCACCCACGTGCCAAAATCACCAAGGTTCGACATATTAGCCCCAGAAGCTGGCATACCTCCTGTTGCTGTTTGTACTAAACCGGCCATTATTTTCTACTCCGAGTATTATTTACTTGCATGATTTTATCAGTTTTCACTGTGGAATTGGTTGCTTGGGCCATGCTTCAATCAAGGTTCTTTTCTCACTGTTGAGGCGCTCAGCTTCTTCTGCCAAGCCTCCGCGTCTTGTTTGGCACTCTCCAAGAATGTCCCCATAGGCACTGGCGACCGAACGTAAGGCATCGCTGGTAAGGCTGGACAAGCTGTTGCTGATATTTTTGGTAGTGTCTCGCAAGCCGAGAGAAGAATTGCCAGCAGCAATAGCAAGAGTTTTGATAGTTTGTTCACGATCATTCCCGCCTTTAGTAGCTAGATCAACTTGAGCGCGTAACAAAGCCTCGCGCTTGTCGGCTTCATCCTTGGCAATACGGAGCTTTTCAGCATACTCTGCACGAACCTCATTGCGCCCTATATCGCGCTCATGCTCAAGGAATTCATGCGAACCCCAGCAGATACCAGCTACAAGCGCTAATCCGGCGACAATTTCGGCTACGCGTAGATACGCTAGTGGGTTCATTACTTTACCTCTGTTGTCTGCTGCACTACCGTTGTCGTGCTACTAGTCCCAGGCATCTCATTTTTACCAAATACCATTTTTGCGACAAGTGGCCCAACCCATGCGCCCAGCCATAGGCCTAGCACGCCAGCATCAAGTTTGCTCTTAATTTCAAGATCAACAATCACCCACGTAGAAACAGCGAAGGCAATCATGAACACAGTAGCAATTCGATCTAATTTGCCATCAACCATGATGAGATCAAGGCTATTGAAAGTGCTATTGCTGTTACGGTGTTCGCGCCAGAACGTGATGAGAACTATCAGTGCCGCGAGGGCAAGAACTACTAGCATCCATTCGTGAGGCGTCATCCCTGCACCATACGTTCAGCTAAGCGACGTGCACGAGCTGGCGAGTCAGTACGCGCCCATGTAGAATCAAGCATCTCTACTTTAGCAGTGGCAAAGTCACCAGATTTCAATGCGGCGATGAATTTCTTGAAAGCCAATACACCAGCGACCCCCATCTGAAAAACCATGTTCAACAAAACACGTTGACGATTATCAGATAGTGTATGCCACCATGGCAGTGCGATATCAAGTTGTCCGATCTTATCGGCGATATGTTTCAGTAGCAAAGTCTCGGATTGATTAGCCGTGATCGTTCCACCATTGCGCAGGTCAACACCAAATGGTGCAGGATTAGCACCGCGCTTCGGGTCAATTAAGCAGCCAACTCCAATCGTCCAGTATCCTTTGCTGTCCAGATAGGATTTCAATTTTTCACCTTCATCGCTTCGCAATTCTTCAACTAGAAGATTTTTATCCATTGCTATTTACTTAGTTGATTATTTCATGAGTTGAAGACGTAAGGCAGCGGCCTGTGCTTCCAACGCCGCTACACGAGCAATATCCCCCTCGCGTAAAGGGCGGATGCTCTTGGCGTCAATAACTTCCAGTTGAGCTAGTATCGGCGCGTTGAAAGCATTCTTATCAGTTGGAGCGGGAGAGAACGATTGTCCATCCCAACCACCTCCAATTTGCGCCAGTCCTTCGCTATCATCAACGAGATTCGGCAGGAAAGAGAGGGAGTCGACTAGAATAATGTTCTTTACGATCCCGTTTTCAATAAGTGCTGCGCGCATTATACTAACCCCCACATTTCACATTTACCATCTCCACCCGCACCGGACGATGTACCAGTCTGAGTACCTCCGCCCCCGCCGCCTGGTTGCGAACCCGCTGTTCCGTTACTGGCGATAGATCCAGCGCCGCCATTACCTCCGAATAAGCTAGTACCAGCAGTATTCGGAAAACCCGATGCGACGACAGTAGAGCCAGCTCCACCTCCCTCTACGGAGTTACCGGAGTTACTGGAGCCATCTGTAGAACAGGTGCCGCCCCCCCAAACAGCACTATGGGCCGTAGTTTGAGCTATAGCACCCTCAAAGCCGACTGCTATACCAGTTGCTAATACTTGCAACCCAGACACAGCGCCTGACCCGTTATTCGTACCGGCTTTTACGACGATCAGAGTGCCTATAGATGAATCGCCACCATCGTTCCCCACTGCTACGCCACTTACTGCGGCCCCGCCAGCACCAACCGTTATAGTTTGCGAAGCGCCCATAAGCGCTGATGAAATAAGGAATGGATACGTGCCACCGGCATTACCGCCCTTAGAAGCCAGCCCGACATTATTGGTGCGTTGCCCGCTTTGACCAGCACTACTAAGTTTTCCACCAAACTCCAAATACCCCGGGGGGCGTACAAAAGTTCCGCTCGCAAGCCATGTACGCTTGAAACCATGGAGAACCAATGAAGTAAATGCTGCTCCATCACACTGGATCAAACGAACTTCCCCGGGGTACATGATATATGAGGTCAGGCCGTCAATAAGTTCCGCTGCATTTGGATCAAGAGTGATATCGCCCGTGCCAGAGTTACGTAAAAATATATGCCAACCATTTCCAAGTGTAGCAGCAGCATCAAATGTTTGTGTAAATGTACCGCTAGTTATATCTATAAGATTTGAATTATTTGATTTGACAATTAGTACATTACTAGTTCTTACCACTCTGTCTTTAAAATTCCCAATGACTACATCTCGATCAGGTACAGTCCAGTTTCTAGTTGTCCCAGTAGTCAGAGCAGAGAGATTTAGTTTTACAAGCTTTGACTGGTCAGTAGCATTAGCAAATGATGGCGAGCTATCCAGAAGCGGAACTACAGCAACTGCTACTCCATTACTAGCAGGAGTGAATTGATAATTGGAGTTTGCTGCATTGTAGCGCAGAGAAATTATCTGTTGTGGCAACCAGTCATTAGCCAAAATAGGAGAGTTGTCATAACGTACAATCGGAGCAACTGATAAAGCGCCAGCTACAATCGTGCTTGGGCCAGTTGCTGCTGATATAACTTTCACGACCAATTCCATGCCGTCAAATGGAACTGTAATATTTGGATTAAGTGCCACTACGATATTGCTTGGCATGCCAGTATCTACGGCATAATTTTGCCCACTGCCACCAAGAACCGAAGGGGATGGCAACTTATCAAATCCAGCCTGAACTAACGAATCCTCACTTCTCTGCTGCGCTGAAAGTGCACGAGTCTGGAATTGCGGCGTGCCTGTAGGGGTGTAATACTGGTTTGTCAATTTATCGCTCCAGACGATTGATGATATAGTTGATGATCGCTGACGAAATAGTGTATTCGTTGTCGATTGCGTTATCGCTGTAAATCAAGATTCCGATGTTCAGACCATTGCCAGGCGTATCAACCTTGTATTCCTGAACTACCGGAGAATCCCAGTTGAATTGATCCCATGTCACTTGATCCCAGTAGCCTCCTGAACCAATTATCTGGCTTAGGCTGCGCAGGCCAGAATCAGCTTCTACTCCAGCATAGGAAAGGTCATAGCCTACATTGACCTGAGCCAATCCAGCGCATTGGGCCTGCAAGATAACGCGCTTGTAGTGCTTGCGCGAGCGAGGCGTTTTGTTGTTGTTAAAGGAGAGGATCATGTGCGCAGTGATGTTTGAGCCATCCATGCTCGTACCACGCTCCAACTCATAGACATACCCATTGGACCCTGCCGCATACAGATGCTCTATCCCCAAGGTATCGACCGCTGCATCAACATCGTTTATATAGCTGTCCGAACCGTAGTCAAATGGCATGATGGCCGCCGCAGAGCCAGTTGAAGAACCATAGGCATTCTGTTGCTGGACAATGTAGATTGCTATTCCCGTTCCATCTGAAAAAAACAATCGGTATTGATTCTTTGAGCGCACTATGCATGAAGCCGTTGCCATGCCGCGCTTAGCATCGATCAGTGGCTGAATCACTCGCGTAATCGTCGCCATTTCAAAGTTACCGAAGGCTTGTGTGCTATTAATCTGCACTACGCCTTTTGTATCTAGGTAGTAGGCGAACCCAATGTTTTGAGCGGTATATGGCTGTGCGCCTGCGTCAGGTGACTGCAATACGAGCTGAAAATCGGCTGTACTTGTGCCATATAAGATATAGGTCTTATGTGTCGTGAATATGGCAATAGCGCCACTTTCTGCATTACCGATCTGTGGCAATAGACCAGTGCATGTATCGCCAAGAGCTAATTCAGCAGCGCCAGTGATCGCGGTCCATGCATATGGATTACCGATGCTTGATACTTGAACTGAGGAAGCCACAGCGACAACCAGCATGTTTTTCCATACTGCGAGGTACTTCGGGGCATCCGGTGTAATGCCTGTACGAATGGGTACAAGGCGAGTTCCGTCAAACTCAAAAGCGAAGTTCACACCATCACAGCCATACATGCGATAGGTATTCAGAGTTCCACTGAAGTTATTATTGTCGAACTGGAAGCGACCTCCAGGAAGCAGTGAAATAGCCGTGTCTACTGTGCTTGATGTAGCCTTTGTTACGGCTGCTACTTTCAGAGCTTCGCCGCTCTGGAAAACGCCGGTGACCGTATCGAATACCAGCGTACCAACGCCTGATACAGTCCATGTGCCAGTACGCAATAGAGCGCGGCGAACTATGCCAGTTGCACCAGACGTACCACCAGTGACCAAATCGCCTTCATTGATCTGACCAACAGCCGTCGTAAATTGAATCTCACGGCCAAACGTAACCGCTGTCCAGCCAGACGTGCTCGATTTGTACATGACGCATGCTGTGGCCCCTGCGTTGTCCCTGAAGGCATATACAGAGCCGTTGTAGTACTTCACGCCACGTACTGGGCCGGAGCCAGGAACTGCACCGATCAAAGATCGATAGCTATTTGCCGCGAGTGACTTATATTGAGCATGTAACAATGGCGTAGCGCCCGAGTTCTGCCCGACGAGACTGACGGTACCTTTAATGACTGCGGCCACGGTAATATTCTCAGCTATGAATGTCCCCGTAAGTCTGGTGACGATTAACTCAGTGGTGCCATTTACCTGCAATACGACAGCCGTCGCGCCGCTTGTTGCGCCAGTTACTGTATCACCTACATTGACCGTAGCAGATAGAGCTACAACCATGTTCCAGTAATCTGCACTACTTGGCGATGTGCGGCCGTCAAACCGCTCCTTACCCTTCAGGCGTGAATATCCACCGTAAATCGATGGCTCATAATTCATACAGTCAATGGTGGTGCCTGGCTGAATTAGCAAAGCAGGCGAGACTAGGTTTAAGCCGCCCTCAAAGGCGAAATAATCCGTCTTGATTTGAGGAGCGTTACGCAAGTGCGGCTCCCATCGTTACCTCTGGTAATTGAGCCACTACCATTCTGGACAGCATCTTATTGAATTCTTCTTGAGCGGTAGTGCGCACATAATCATCCTGCTCATACTCGCCATAGTAAATCATAGCCTGATAGACGATCAGCATGTGAAAGCGCGTCGGTAGGCCAGGGATATCGGTATCATTGACCATGAGCGACGGCTCTTTGAAATAATCGCCGACTACCGTGTAATTAGAGCTATCTGGAACTTGACCGAGGCCAATCGACATATCCGGCGCTATTGTTATCGACAACGGGCGCGCATACGACTGGCGCATATTGCCATACAAATAAACGTCACGGTAGGTATTCCAGTCGATGTAGCTCAGGAATATCTCACTACCTACACCGACGTTCGTATCGTACGTACGGAATGTGCAAATGCTGCTGTTCATCAGCCACTCAGCCAAGTCAGTGATGCCGCACTGCTGCTGCGTATATGTGGCCTGATTCGGAACAGTTTGGAACGAGACAGAGCCGCGCATCCAATCCCAATCCTCACGGGACTGCTGGATATTGAGCCATGCCTCGTTAATCCAATTCACTGCCCGCTTTAGCTCACCTGTCTGATTCGCAACCGTAGTTGGACCAGTGCCGGATATGCCGCATTTTTCGACCAGCTTCTGAGCTAAAGCGAGAAAGTTCATAGATTAATGTTCCTGCAAAACGTTAGACAGCCATTCATGGCCTTGAGGGGTATCGTTCAACACCGAGAATGGATATTTCGTACTGGTATAGCGATCCGCAAAGTTTTCTTCGCTTTGCTCATGCTTCACTACACGGGTTGCAACGGACTCTTGTTTAGATCGTGCTAAAACTTCCACATACTTACGGCGTGTAGTGACAGTATGACCAACTGGAAGCCAGCCACATTGCATCCACTTACCATTGACGAATTGCTCAGCACCTTTACCATTTACCCAGCAACGCATGGTATCAGGCGCATACTTCTCATTCGATTTCTGAATGCGGATAGTCACAGGCTCTTCCATGAAAGCGAGTAACGTATTATATGCCTCTTGCGAATCTGGAGTGCTAGGAGTTTCATTCACCAAAATCTCACTCTCACCCTCATATTGATCCAAATTCCTAGCGGCGCGCTGAGGCGTCTTAATATCGCTGGAATGGAATTCAGGGCCAGAGGCTACTACTGGATTATCGCGTGCTTGTTTCATTATTCTGCTACTCCTAATTAGGATGAAAAAAGGCCGCCCGAGATTGAGCGGCCTTGATACTATTTACTACTGATTTACGTTGATTGCGGACGATCTGGAAGCATCATCACATCATCGAAGGCGTAAGTAACACCGGTTACACCAGAGTTATTATTCACTCCAAATTGCCATGCTGCAACTGCTGGAGTCACAGCAGTAGAAGGAGCCAGACGTACCAACATATAGCCAAATGGTACATAGCCATCAGGGATAATCGGGAATTGTGGAGGACGAACCAGATTACCAGTTACATCCTGAGTCTCGATACCGCCCTGAGCCACGCCGATAGTGCCAGCCGCGTTAAAGCAGAAGACATATACCGAAGCTTGACCAATGGCCTGTGGAGTGAATGCCAGGCCGTCAACAACGTCAGTGGTTGGCGTAGCGCCGTTAGTTACTGCGGTCTTGGTATATGCCTTACCCTTGATGCAGTATTGCAGCGGTGCTGCGGTGGTGCTGTAAGTCGTAGTGGTACCAGCAGCCAGACCGGCCTTGTTGGTAACAAACGATTGAGTCAGATTAGACAGATCATTCATGATTGTTTCCTTTAAATTGCGCGAGTTTCAACTAGAATAGTCGGATCGAATTGCCCGATAACACTGATAAACACAGCATTCGGAACAACCGTTGCATCATCAAGCGCAGTAGTGCCGCCGACGAAATTACCGGTTCCAGTTGGATGGATGATGACAAAACCAAGCATGGCGTTTGCAGCAGGCGTAGCAGGGAAGCGGACTCGGCCCAGCGTACTACCAGCCGTACCCATCTGCCCCGTAACAGTGCCGTCAGAGTTGATGTAGAAAGCGAAGACGTTGTAGGCAGCATTAGCCACCGTGCCAACGAGCGCAGGCATATCGGTTGATGCAGCAACGGACACAAGAATGCCCTTTGCCACGCCGTAATATGCTGCTGCGCCGGTCTTCACCAGCGTGCTACCACCAGCCTTGATAACAAGGCCAGCCGTAGCAATAGTTTGCGTGGAAAGGCAATACGCGATGGCGACAAACATCGGGCGTAGGGCTGCTCGATCTTTCTCGCTTGCGATTGCATTCACGTACTGGGAAATGGTGTTATCCACTATGTGGACTCCTATAAAAAAAGCCACCGCATGGGTGGCTTGGATTGGTTTTCAGTGACTTACCAACGTTCAGGATTGCTAGGCCAGCATTCCCATGGTTCGGGCTTTCTGTTCCGGTGATGAATCTGCGCATGCGCAAACTTTGTCACAGCAAGAAGGTTTTCCAAAGAGTTGTTTGCTCTATCTCTGTCTATATGATGGACTTCGATATCACTACTAAGCTTCTTCTCACCGTCAACGGTAACAATGAATGGATGGGTAGGAGCATCAATAAGCATGGCAAGAAAAATCACATGCCGATGTTCAAGAGGCCTTCCAACACCATCTATTTTCTTCATGATGTAACCACCATGATTCAAATATTCACCACCACTCCAGCGCCAGCTTTTCTCTCCCTTCTGAGAGGCTGATGCATGCGCCCTATATTCAGGGCTGGAACTTTTACATTCCATAGAACAAAATCTAGCAGTGTCTTTCCTAGTCTTTGTGACTTGGAATTCTTTGCTGCAAACCTCGCACACTCGGAAATACTTTACTGCATCAGGATCAGCCTTATGTTTCCGACCTTTCCTAGATGCCAAGCTGCATGCTCGGGAACAGAATTTAACTTCAGATTTCGCACCATTGCTCTTTTTGCGTTTGAACTCAATAGCGCAACAAGGGCATTTAAGAGTCTCCCAACCTGCGGAAGTCTTGCATGCACGAGAGCAAAACTTAACCTCTTCGTGCCGCCTGTTTGGAACCGTGAAGCTAACTTGGCATGCCAAGCAAATCTTTTCGACAGACATTTCATTCCCCGTATCAATGATGATAGGAGGAATCTTACAGATGGTTTAGGGCTTTAGCAATCTAAAACTTTACAGGAGAGTTCGATTGCCGACATTTCCTGTTGCCAACCATCCATCATTTTCCAATAAGCAAGCTTTCCACCAGATACTACCGGCATAGCCGCGCTGACCGTGCGGATCCGACTTGGAAATCTCGCCTGGCATCAGCATGGTTGGCTTCAGCGATTCCTTACCGCGTACAGCAACTTGCGACCAAGCATCCGCAGCAGCAACGATGAACTGGTACACATCGATATTGGTACCGGTGGTCGAGTACAGGCCAGTAGTGCCAACAGCCGCGCCAGCATCCTGAATTGCGATGAACTCGGGCGAAGTGATGAAGCGGAAGCGCTCTACCTTACCGATTTCGTTTGGCATTGGAGTGCCAGTGGCGTATTTTTCGACAGGTACGAAGCCTGGCAGATCGCGGATATCGGATTCCAGATCGGTATGGCTATAAACGAAGAAGCCAGCAGCAACAGCCGACGTATCGTACTTATTGCTTGCATCCAGCATCGAAGTAACCATCTTGCCGTGGTTAGCCATCAGCGTACGACCAATACGACGCAGCATGTTCAAGCTGATTGCGCCGTTAATAGTTGCGCGGCTGGTGCCGGTGCCACCGTAAAACTGGTTAGTACCAGCGCGTAGAGTACCCCAAATGATCATTTCGTTGACCAGCGTAATACGCTCGCCAATCTGAATCGCCATTTGTGCCGCTACGTCATCTTCGTACAGATCCGCAGTCTTATCGGTGAAGCCATACAGGCAGTCATATTGCTGCATGATGACAGTCACGTCTTGCGGAGTGATCGATTCCGGAGTACCGGTGATACCTTCTTGCGTCAGGTGAGCCGCTACCAGCGCGTTGCCACGGTCACCAGTACCGTTAGCGAAGAATTGGTTAGGCTGCGAAGCAGTAGCGCCATAAGGCAGCCAACGACGTGCTACGTAGGTATCGCTGGAATTCTTAGGGAACTTTACCTGACGACCGCCCTTAGAAAGGACTTCGACAGGTACGGCATGCTTCAATATTTCTCCCTTGAAACGATTCAGACGACCGGGAGTGAGTGCAAAAGTTTGCATGGTCATAATATATTTCCTTGTTAAGTTTGATTAGCTGTTAAAGCCAGCATCGAATTCATCTTCATCATTAGGCCCGGATGCGTGACCACCAGCGCCGCGAGGCGGGACGGCCGCAGCAAGCCTACTTTGGCGTGTTGCCGCTTGTTTCTGCGAAGCTTTGAAGTCGCTGAGAATTTTCCCAACGAAGTTTGCGTTGACGCTCTCGGCAAAAGGAACACCTGCGCGGTCCTTTTTCTCGCCGATCTTGTTTGCTTCCGACCACGCCTTAAATTCCGGCGAATTCAGAACGGAAACGTAATCTTCGTGTTGTTCAGTCAGGGATTGTGTTGCGAGTTGGTCAGTGACCTTCTCGGTGATAGCCTTCATCAGCGATTCACTTTGCGAGCCGAATTGCTGGTTGAAGATTTCGGCCACTTGCTCTTGTCCGATTGAGCTACCTTGTGCACCACCAGGCTTCAGTCGTCCGAGCACGCGATTAAGGGCCGCCGCTGACCATTGGGCCAGATCGGGGAATCCCTCATTCACCAACTCTTCGAAATCCGCTTCAGTAACGCTTACTGCCTGACCTGGAGTTGCTGACGATTGCAGACTTTCAAGGCGCTGCTTCAGATTGCCAATGGTTCCAGCTAGTGTGTCGAATCGTTTCTGATAGTCGGCCTTGACTGCATCAATCTCAGTCGCTTTCTTCACGAGTTCGTCAAACTGTTGCTGGGAAATCTTGGCAAGTTCCGGTACCGCTGCTACTGGTATCGGCGCTGCTACTTGATTAGGCTGTACTACTTCTCCGTTTGGCTTATCTCCTTCACCTTGGCCCTTATTCGGCGTTTCCGTCGCGGTGCCAGGATCAGTTGCGAAACCTGCGTCAAAGTCATCATCTACAACATTCTCTTCGTTCATTCGGCTACTCCACAAAAGCAAAAGCCTGCTTGCGCAGGCCAGTTACACACCGGGCGTTGTCGTCTGGTGCAGTTCTTGCCGTCACTAGGGCGGCGGGTACTACAAATCAATCTATTACTGGACGCTCTTTGCCAAGATCAAGCAGGGATTTAACCTCCGCGATCTGTCCGCGCAATCTGGTACTGATGCGTTCGTCTACATCGCTTTCAAGCTGACCGCGAAGCACTATAAGGCGCGCATTGAGATGCTCTTCCACCTTGCGCCATGCCGCTGTCATCTTGTCGCCATCGGTGAGGATGATGCTCATGGTGTCTCATCCGTTGACATACTGTCGCGGATCAGGCTAGGCGGCTGCATGCGTACTTCATGGCTCTTTTGTGAATCATCCAGTTGCAATGCCAAGCCAGTCTCTTGCGCTGCTAGCTCTTTCTTGGTGCCGTCGTTGATAGTGGTGTTTGCCAGTTCAGTTTTAGCTTGGCCCAAATCGCTTGCTTGAGCGGCTTGCAGTTCCAATTGCTTCATCTGCAAGTCAATCTGCTTCATCTGCAATTCATGCTGACGCTGGCGCTCTGCTTCTGCGTATTGCGCTTGACGGTCTGCCTCGGCATTCTGCTGCTTCAGTTGCTCGCGTTGCAGATCGGTATTCGCCTTGAGCTGCGCCACTTCCATGCTGTTATCTGGCGCGGCTGGTGCTCCTTGTGCTGCGCCCTGCTCTTGAATGCCTGCGATCTTCTCGCGGGACTCAGCGTTGATCTTCGCAGCCGTAACAGTAGGATCTTCAGGAGGTGGTGTTTGCGCCATCTTCTGCTGTTCTTCTTCCGAGTACTGCATCTTGCGCGGGTCCAGTCGCTTAGACTTGAGCCATTCTTCCATCCATTTTTTAGGATTCAGACCGAAGATAGGATTAGCGACTAACGGTCCCATCTGTGCTAAGGTCTGGTCCTGAATAGCTCGCTCAACCATAGCGGTAGAACCGTGCGCATTAATATCCCAATCGCCTTTTTCATCATTCGGCACGTCTGGATCAAGCAGCAGGTATTCGTATGAATCGCGCACTACTGGCTCAGTAATACAATCGTCGTAGGTGTAGCCGATATCGCGCAGCAGCGTGTTGGCGTTGTTATTCTGAATCTGTGTCTGACCCAAAGTTTCGGGCGTCGTCGGCCCAGTCTGCCCTTGCGATATCAGAGGAATATTGCTTGCCTCCTCCGCCTCACGCTGACCAAACTCAATGATAGCCATCATCTGCGCGCCAACGTTCGGAATCTCGAAGGCACCGAATGCTGCGCGCACATCTTTGATAACCGCATCTGGATTCATGAACCATAGCTTGTTAGGGCGGATCACCCAATCATTGGCTTGTGCTGGCTCAATCGCGGTACGGTCCATTACGATCTGTGGGCCGCATGAATTACCACCGTTGTTCAGCAGTGCACGCGTGGACGCATTAACGATGCGCTGTGGCGTGCTGACCTGCTCTGCAATACCTACACCAGCCCAATGCCCAGCACGGCGCGACCATGGCATTGCATGATATGGGAACTTGCCCGATTCCAGAGGATTGATAGTTGCGCGGATGATCGAATCGTTGACCATCGTGATAATCGCATAGACCTCATCTACTCCATCTGGAATATCTTTCAATGCATCAGCATTCGCAGTCTGCATTTCCTTACGAGTGATCGTCCCATAGTAATACCATACAGCGAAACGGTTTTTATGCTTCTTCTCGTTAGGATTAACTCCATCCTCATTGCATTTCTCTGGGCCTTGTTTAACCACTTTATCGATTTGCGAAGAGATATAGCCTGGCAAGCGCTTCAGGTCTTTCAATTGGCGCTGAGCAAGGTAATCACGCTCTAAGATGTAGTCGCCATGACCAATGTACTCACCACATGCGCCATCAGGGAACAGATTCCATGCGTCGATCCATTTGTATGAAGGAACGATCTTGCGGACAAACTCAAGCTTGATACCGCCTGGAACCTTCGTGACTGCTTGATTGCGCTTTGAGTCAGGGAATGGGCCTTTCAGCACACCCACGCCGATACGCGCCGCATCATGGATTACCTTACGGTTCTCCGCTGCATAATTCGCCTCTACCATCCAGTCATAGATGCGCTTTTCCGCCTTTTCAGCGTAGTCCTGAGCCTTGTCTGCTACTTGCTTAGCCAGATCAGCGATTGTGACTGGTTGAGCGGCCGGCGCAGCTTGTGCAGGTGCTGGCTGACCTGATGCAGCCAATGACGGATCAATCGACGCAGCAGCCGGAGCAGGCATTTGCGGGGCTGCCTGAGGCTGCGCAGCTACAGCAGGCTTCATGATCGGTTGACCATTAGCATCTACTGCTGGCCGCATGTCTTCCTGATCGTTAATCAGCTCAGGAATCGGCGTTGCAGAGAACGAAAAGGCCTTTTCATCAACCGGCAGCAGGATTTCAGCCAGTTTCGCAGCGCCCGCATCAACATAACGACTCGTCAGGCGAATAAATGCAGTGGACTTACCATCGTTAGCCGGATATGTCTGATTTGTCGTCACCGAACCCTGCATGCTAGTAGGCTTAGCCCATTTCGCACGCGTGAACTCGCTCCGATTTGCGTCATCAATGCCTAGATATGCCTCTTCACATGCCAGCCATACATCTTCAATGCCGCTCTCTTTGCGCGCATCAATAGCATCTTTTCGCTTAGTAGCAATTACCTGACTCAGCGCATCAAGTTGCTCTTGCTGTTCATCATTCAGCATATTTTATACTTTCTTTAGAGAGCATTTTTCTTGATAAAATATTGCTATTCATCATGGATAGATTGGGCCTGCTACTTTTTCCATACGAAGCTCGCGGAAGCCAACTTTCCCAGCGCCAGTACCACCAGTAGCATCTGCACCAACACGGATAATCAGATCAAAACCAGTCACCCCGGGAAGAAGTTTCATAGGCTCACTAAACCAGCGATTCGTGGGCAATTCAGTTGTAAATGTATTGACATTACGACCAACTGTAACTTGGAATGGGTATGCAGACTGAATATTGCTATTGCTATTTGCTTGTACTTGCAAGGTAGAAAGTCCAGGTGAGGTAGTGCTGAATACTTGCATCTCTACACTAATACGAATGTAATCGCCAACAGCAACACCGGCAGGTAACGTAATTGACTGGCGAAGCATATGATAATCGCCAGAGGTAGCCCCAGCTACCGACATAGACCACCAATCAATACCGCCATCTGTTGCCGCATCAAAGCTAGTCGTGCATGTTTGAGTGGTACCGCTTCTAGTTAAAAGATATGAATCAGGCACAGTACCTGTAATACCAGCACTTCCTTGCGGGGAACCTGCTGTACCGCGCAATGATGGATTAAGATTAAGAGAGCCAGTTTGAAGCGTACTATCCCATACATCTAATACCGCACGACGTACTGGCTCAAGCTGATAATCTTGTAATACTGCGGCAACTACGGGACGAGCTGCAACCCATGCCCCATAAGGCATCAGATGCAAACTGTCGGTATTAAATACACCACTACGCGCATCAGTATAGCTGCTAATAGTTGATGCATTGGGCGCAAACATTTTGTCGTATGCTGTACAGAAACGAACATTGGATTTAGTTCGGCAGTACAAGCGGATTGCATTCGATACTAGCGACAGAAACTTTTGCTGGGTCTGCGATCCTAGCGGCCAAGGGAAAATTTCATTCACATATACTCGACGTGCTTTAGCTGCTGAAAGATCAATAATTGCCTTAATATTGGCAACTGTCACCGCAGCAGCAGCCGAAGTAGCTGGAATATCATTTACGCCAATTAGAATGAATACAGCTTCTACATCGGTTGCCAATGCTTGCGGAGTGAATTTAAGAACGTCAGCCGTATTGCAGCCAGAAATACCATACGATTGATAATCTGAGAAAGTTTCACCTAATGCCCCAGCAACCCATGCAACATACCCTAGCAAATTGTAGTCGGCGATCGTCGGCAAGCCAGCGGTTGTGACCGCTCCAGTACCCGCTACAGTCGGGGCGGCAGTTGCGCCGCGAACAGTTACAAAAATCCCGCTATTCGCAAGTGTGCCGCTAGTCAGATAGAAGAATCCACCCTGCGATACATTGACCAATGGGCCATAGCTGTCAGTACTATATTTCCATTGAAGATTTCCGCGCCCATCCGTTTGGAGAGTTCCGCCAGCAGTTCCCGCAGTACCTTCTACCATGCATTGCACAAGCCAGTTACCGCCGCCCAAGTTCGTAGTCACTGGCGTACTTAGTTGATACCAAATACGACCATCAAAGAAGCCTGAAGCACGTCCGTTTGCGCCGCCCCAAGTGAGCGAGTCACCAAGGAATACAGCACGGCGTCTTGGATTCGCCAAGCTCATCAGAAGTGGCGTACCGTTGGAAGAGAATGATCGAATCGCGCCAGTACCGTCAGTTTTTACGCCGAATGAGAAATCTAAACCATTACCATGCGGATTTTTAATACCAATCAGCGCGCCAGTATCCGAGTCATAGATAAGCTGCGCATTGGGATTCATCTTTTCCAGATTGGTTGCCATTTTATATCCTTACAGTTGAACTTCTTGACCAGCACGATAAGTAAATGTCGGCGTGCCAGTGTTATTGACGGTGCGCAAGCGCGTGTAATAGCCTGCTGGGACGTAGCCACTAACCACGCCTGTTTGAGGCTGCACGCCCTGCAATGCGACTGCTAGCGTGTAGGTCTGACCTAGCCCGGTAATCGCAACAGTCTGCACGTTTGCTGTGAATCCGCTATCGCTAGCAATCTCAAGGATTACATCGCCGTTTTGACCGCCTGCGATGCTTGCTGTGACGGTCAGTTGCACGCTATAGCTCACCAACACGTTACGAGTGGCGCTGATCTGAAACGCAGAGTTCAGTGTGCGAGTAGTTGCTGACTGACTTGGCGCGGCTGGAGTTGGAACGTTCAATACACCGGTCGAGCTGTTATAGGTCGCTGCACCGCTGCCGGTAGTCGTTAGGCTGATTGCGCTTCGTGCTCCAGCCTGGTTGATGAATGCGCTAGGGTTGCCGCTCAGTGGGTACGCATCGGCGATACCGTAACCTGCAAGCGTAGTCGGCGTGCTGGTGATCGTGCTGAATGCCTGCGTATGCGCCGCTGGAGCGAACGTGCTTGGGATACCGCTAAGGCTGGAATATGCGCCATTGAACAGCGTAGGCTTGTTCAAGATCGCAGCTACGCCACTCACTGCATTCCAGTCGGATGCAACTTGTGCCGCTGGGATAGTAGGAGCTCCGCTCAGATCTCCATACTGACCAGTCATAGCTACGGTCGAGAGGGTCGGCCGATTCAGGATCTGCCCCAGGCCGCTGCTAGCATTCCAATCCGTCTGCACCTGCGACGCGCCAGCAGAAGCGCTCAGAACGCCCGAGCTGATCGACAGGCCAGTACCCAGCGTGACATAGCCAGGAAGCAGCGTGGTCGCGTTGTAGTACATCAGGCCATCAGTTACAGGGCTAGCCAACACGCGCAAGATATTCGCGTCATCATTGGCATTGCGCTGCGTGAGAACGATATCTCGGCCATCAGCAATAGCCAGCGAAGGAAGCGCCAGCAGCAGGAGCAGAAGCTTTTTCATTAGATAGCCATCCATGTGTTATCCGCAACCTTCTTGAAGTTCACCACTTGGCTAGCAATCATGGCCGTGACATTGCCAATGATGGTTGCTGCGCCGTTGATGGTCAGCAAAGTGATGGCCTTGGTCGAGCCGATACGCGCAATGTCGCCGATAATGCTAGTAGCGTTGTCAGGCAGAGTTACGGTGAGCGTTGCCAAGGTTCCGGCAGGCTGAAGCTCTACCATTGCATCAGCGCTGCCACCAGTCATCACAACCGTTGCGCCAGCAGTCGGTACAGATTGCTGTACGGTCGGCGTGCTACGCGTCGCAGAACTCATCTGCGCTGGAGTCAAGCCAGGATTGATGATATTCACAGGAACTCCGTGACCATGGCCGCGCCATTAGCAGCAGCCCAGATACCGCGAATCTCACCGCAGTAGTCCGTGTATTTATTCAGGTAGGTACCGCCAGCAGCAACCTGCACACTGTAGTTCGTCAGGCTCGCGGTAGACTTCGACAGGTTCAGGTACAGGATCGCAGTCGATTCGTTGAAAATAATCGCGCCATTGCGGCTATCGTTGCCCGCCAAGATCAGCGTATCAGCCGCAGCCGATGCCACTCGCGTGATATTGCTCTGCTTCGGCGATGATTCAGGAAATTTCATGCTCTTTGCCCATTAAAAAAGCCGCTAGGAAGCGGCTTGTTGATCTTGTTTGTTCTGGTGCTCAACCGAGATTGCCCATGGAATTATCGAAAGATCGATGTCCCGGCCCAACATCTGGGCGGCGAACACTGCCAACTAGCGTAATTAAACCGCCAGCCTTAGCCTGCGCCCACTGCCGGAATGCATCCGCGCCCTCGGAGTTGGAATCATGCAGAGGCTCATCACTCCAGCGCCCTGCCGATGCATTCCACTTCTTCTTGTAGCCAGCCAGTCGCGCAAGACCTTCCTTGCAGCGTTCTTCATCGAAGTAAGCCGTAGCCATCTCTTGGCGTGTCAACTGAATGCCTGCGTTGATGGTCGGTGTAACTGGCACGATGACGATGTTTTGCAACCCGAGTTCTTTAAGCTGCAACTCGGTTGACTTATTCTGTTTGCCAAGACGCTCATGAGCTGCATCATGCGGCAGAAAATGCTTATTAAAGATAAAGCCAGTCTTCTGCAACTCGCGCACGTAATGCGATAAATCCTCGCCGTGCTCTTCGTAGTAGCCGATAAACCGATCTTCCATCCCAACTGTCTGATGGAACCAAATCGCCGTACCGTCGCTGTTACCAATATCCCAGAAAGTATTCACCGGCATATTTAGAATCGGAACCTTCAGCACCCGACCCTGCTTACGCACAGTCGTTAGCTGGTTCGTGTAGTAGCAGCCTTCAGAGGAAACCTCAAATGCTTCTTTCGGCGTGCTTGGGTACTCTTGCAGCATGTTGTCCTCGTTGCCTACAAAGTCCGCATCACGTGTCGCCACATACCAAGCACGCTGTTCCATATCAATGACAGCCTGCATTTCCTGTTCGATCTTGTCGAAATATGCATGATCCTTAGCATTCATCACCACGCCATCAGGATTCATCCTATAGCGCTCTTCCTGCCACCATGGGAAGAAGTGGAAGCGCCAATCTCGCGGCGTTAGCTCCTTACCTTGCTCGGACAGCTTGATAGCAGCCTGCGTCATCTCATAGAAGCGGCCCTCTGCACCTTCAGCCGTGCTCTCAATGATCGTGATGCCATTGAGCGGTACGGCTGGCAGCGACCCGGTTACGACTTCCTTTGCCTTATCTGGAAACTTCGCGCAGATCTTGCCAAATTCCGACACGTGTAATCTATGGATAGTACCGCCGCGAACCGATGTCGCTACACGAATGCTGCTGTTGTTATGTCCGAACAGCATTTCCTTCGTGTTGTTTGCAGCAAGCGGCATCGCAGCCCGAAGCGCCTCGGGCAAATTGTCATATGCAAACTTCACCTTGTCGCGGAAGATCGACGCCGCCGTATCCTGATCCTGCGCGATGATGCCGCAGCGGCTATTTGCATTGAACAGCGCATGATCCAGCCAGACAATCGCAATCAGCGTCGTGAAGCCCAATTGCCGGGCTTTCAAGATGATATTGCGATGGTGCAAATTTGCGATGAATCGTCTTTGTGCTCGATTCGGATTGAACTGCACTACTAATCCATCATCGTTATCGCCATCGCCCTTGATGATGATCTTGTACAAATTAGAGATGCGCCAAACTGGATCCGCCATATTCCTAGCGAACTCCAATACCTCAGGCGATGCACTCATTTCGTAATCGGCAGCGACGTTCCATTGATTGCCGCGATGATGTCGTTAATTCCACCCTCTGGAGGCTCAGGGGGAATGTCATCCAAGCCACGAATACGGCGAATCCCATCAACAGCGGACTTCCCCGCCTCAACAATATTCTTTACTTCCATCGGCTTCGTCGCCTCATGGATCATTTCATTGAGACTAGCCAAGCAGAGGCGGAACAGAGACAGTCCCGAATTCATATCGGCTACGTCCTGGCTTGCTGCCGAAAGCTGGTTTTGACGAACTTCGTCATTCGTCAGCGAATTCGTCAGATCAGCGCCGGCCATGGCATCACGCACCATGATCCGCTTAGTAGAGCTAAGGCCTTTTACCCATCCGCGTTTCTTCGCCTCACGTCGCAGTGTAGGCTCGGGGATGCTGTGCTTAGTTGCGATTGCGTTGACGCTCATCGAACCTGAGCGGTAGTCAACCTCAGCATCTGCGAAGTTGTACTTATCTACCTTAGCCATGGTTCACCATAATCGCCACGATCTGGCTCAACGTGTTCAGGTACTGAATATTCCCCAGCGGGATATACTCCACTCCTCCGCGCTGACATGCCCTAGCTACATCCTCATCACGCTCACCTAGCACAGCCAGAACTGGGACGATTTGACGATCAAGATATTCTTTCTCTGCGAGTGCTGCATATAGCAGAGCCTGACCAATGCCCGCGACAACTGCTCGCTGGTCGCATGCATCCTTTATCTCAACAATACTCAGCCGACCAGAAGCATGGAACAGCGCACGGTCTACCTTGCGGCCAGTTCTGAAGCGCAACTCCTTCTTCACATTATTAACATCCTGCGGAATGAAGTCAGGCAAGAGATTGAAGTTAAGAAGCCAGTCAAAAGCAGCACAGGCTCTAGCTTCACCGAATAAATCCTTCATGCGGGCGAGTGGTGCCATTCTTCCGCGCAAAATCATCAAGTCAGAATAAGCCTCATAGTCGACTACTTGGCGACCTATGGACTGCATGCGGACACACTCTAACTCGACTAATGATTCATCCAGCGACTGGATTGCAGCCATGTAATCCGTTTTTGTGTTCGCCTGCTCTTCGATTGCCATGGTGTTACCTTATCCAAATAACGATACATTCTTTGCGGATGGTGAGAGCATCAGTCGATATTGCATCTCGAATTCGCGCTTTACTTGGCTGTCCGTGAGATGCGAAATAGCTCTCTCATGCGAGATTGCGGCCCGCATGTTTTCAACAGGGGTAAGCGCCATGACTACATCAATGCGGCGCTCTTTTACGTTCCCGAATGTGCAGCGCTTCATGGCTGCACCAACTTCAGCGTGCTAGCCACCGCTGCCTTGATAACCTTATTGGGCTGTTCGTCCACGTAGCGCGGCGAGGTAATATCGCCGATCTTATCGCATGGCACGAGGCGGATGAATTGCAACTCGCCTTCGTCGTTCGTGGCGCGCTGGAGCTTGAATCCGGCGAAGTCTGGCGATTGCTCCAAGTCAGCGATATTGTCGAGCATGAATTGAAGCAGCTTGTAGAAGGCTGGCATGTCGCGGCAGAGCGAAGTGTTCAGAGGGTTGATCATGGCAGCGATGTGGTCGTCGTATTTTACCCACTCACCATTGACATTGATATCAGACTCGATTGTTGCACCACCATATTGCGTAGTAGCTGAAATATCATAGCGCTGGATTTTAGCAACTTCAGGCTGTGCTGCTGGCTCAGGACGGAAGCCATGCTCTACTGGACCGGTATAGCGCTCGTATCCTGGCATTACTGCGTATTCAGGCGAATCGTTCTCAACATGTTCGCCTGCGCCTACGTTTGCTGTTGAGGTGGATTCGCTCATCACATCCCCTCTTCGTCAGGGCGCTGACGGTCAACCATTACTGGCGGCTTTTTCTTACCGAAGCCAGCATTGAAATCCGCATCGGCGTCACCCTCGGGCATCTTGCCGTTGTTCTTGATGATGTCCATAGCCATCATGAGCGCGTCTTTTGCCGAAGGAGCTGGCTTGTATGCGCCGTCTTCTGGTGCTTCTGCTGGGTCTTCTGGAGGCTCTACGCCTACCTTCATCGAACCATCCGCACCAACCTGAATGCATACGGTATAGCCAGCGCCTTGCGCTTGGTCAGCGCCATCCATCGGGCCAGCATCGCCGCCCATTTCCATATCTTCCATTTTTCACTTTCTAAAGTTGTCTTGGGGTGCCACAGCCTAACCGGGAGGTACTGGACTACGGAGAAAGGTCGGATGCTTATCTGTGGTCGGCAGCTGATATGCGCCTCTTAAGCTGCGCTGGCGTTGAGTGTTCGATACTACAAAGTAAAAAGCCGCCTAGTTGACTTGGCGGCCATTATCTCCATCTAGGCTTTAAATGCTTGTATCTATTTCTGTATGAATCGCCCATCCTAGGATTAGGACCCCAAAATTCATCGAAATCATCCGGTTTCGGAGGCGAATCCTCGTTCATCATTGCATCTAGTGCAATTTGCAACTCTAATGCAGCTTGCTCTGACTTTGATTTCCTAAGCATATTTTCTCGGGTAACGGCATTTTGCTTAGGTGTACCTTTGCTGATATTGCCAATTGCATATGGACCTGTATCGCACTTTCTCTGCATTTGCAGATCATTTGGACCAGTCCCACGCCTTTCGATGTCCTCACCCCAAAATTCACACCACTCTTGAAAAGTCAGCAAAAAATCAATACCTCTGATTTTTGCATTAGATTTTTGAGTCTGGTATTTGATACGATATTCGTTGATATCCAAATTTGCCTCTTCATTAAGGAGTAGTCATTAGAAGTATGCTGGGAGGGCGGGTAATGAATCCGCTTTTCGGCCGCTAAACCTATCCCTGCATGCAAAACTGGCTTCCCCATAGGCAAGCCAGCCTCGTTACGCCAATTATACCAATTCCCTCAGGAATTGCTACTATTGCGTTGCTTCGTCGCCTTGTTTTTCTGCTGGAAGATACGCCTTGATAGTCCGGATAGGCCAATCCGTCTTTTCATGCAGGCGCACGATGTACTGCGCGCCGAATGGAAGGCGGTTGTGGCGCATTTTACTGATGACTGGCGGCGCGACTTCAAGGTAGCGCGACAACGCCGCGTCATTCTTCAGGCCGATCTTGTCAATGATGTAGTCGAGGATTTCGTTAGGGGTACCGCTCTGGTTGTGTTCGCCTGCCATGTTCTTCTCCTTAGGGTTTATCCGATACGGATAGGAAATGATTCTACGCATGGAATTGCAAATAGTAAAGCTATTTAATTTCTAAATTGCAGTTGAAATTTCGTAACTTTGGAGTATGATGTCTACATGGTCAGCGTAACGGGCGCGGCGGAATTGGAGAAGATGATGGGAACTTTTAAATTTAAACTGGACCAAAGTATCACCGACAAAGATGTAGTAGACGTACGCCAAGTCGCTGGGCGTATGCTCGATGCGGATAATTTCAACGCACCGACCTATGTGCTTATGAAAAACGGGCGCATCGAAATCTTGACCGCCAAAATGGTCGAAGAAAACTTCAAGGAAGTTGAGGCGGGTCAGGAGCACCAAATAACGCACGTTACCGACGACATCTAATCAACCCCGCCCGCTACTATGAAAAAGAACTACGAAAAGCACGGCATGAGCAGCGATCCGCTGTACAAGGTATGGGAAACCATGCGGGACCGCTGCAACAATCCGAACAACGATAATTACAAGTGGTATGGCGGGCGCGGCATCAGGGTTTGCGAAGAATGGAATTCGTTCACTGTGTTTCATCGCGATATGTCGCCAAGGCCAGAAGGCATGCAACTGGATCGTGAGGACAATGAAAAGGGCTACAGCAAGGAGAACTGCCGCTGGGCGACGCTTACGCAAAATCTGAGTAATCGCCGTTCCTGCGTCTACGTGGACTACAAGGGCCAACGCATGACGTTGACTCAAGCAGCGGCAGCGTGCGGCGTAAGCAGGCGAGCACTGAAAGTACGGCTTGACAAGGGTGATCCTGATCCATTCAGGCCGCCGATTGTCTGGCCGAAGTATAAGTAACTGCGAACCATCAGCACCAGCAGGCCGCCCACTAGGCGGCTTTTCCACTGAAATCACAACTCGGCGCATGTTGCGCTGTTAATCAAGGAGAAATCCATGTCTCACTTATGGGAAAAGAAACACTCGTACTACTGCGCAGAAGGGAATTATTTCTCCAATGATATGCATATCGAGTTCAAGAGCTTTCAAGACTTCATGACCGATTGGTCGTATATGGACCTCGATATGAACATGGTGTATCGCTGGGACTGGAAAGAGGACGATTATGAAACTGGCGAGAACAATTTCAACGGCGATGTGAATTATCGCAACGGCCGTCTGTTCTTGTATTACATGGGTCAAAGAAAGGCAAAATGTTGGAGCGTTGAAGTCGAGGTATGCCGCGCTGACGAACCCGCTGTAATTTCCTTCCTGAAGCCACGCCAAGATTACATGGCTGCATTGTGGGATCTCCCATCATGACCCCGCTAGTGATCTACCTACCCTATGGTGGTTGCACTCCAGAGCAGGAGCAGCAATTGCGCCGCCGCTTCCCTAATGCGCGATTTGTCGGCCGCTGGGAGGATGGCGCTGTGATGTGGCAGGATTTGATTAACAAATGAAACAAAGGCCCATCATCGGGCCTTTTTCTGGGTATGCGGATTACCGTGTGGAAGGAGTCTCATCGTGATTAAGGCTCTCCGTGTAGAAACCGCCAAAGCAGACCTTGCACATCACGAGTCGCTTTTCCTCGCCCTCACGCTCCAGGAGGGCAATCGTCGGGCGCTCGTCCCGCCCGGAACCAAACTCCATGCCGCAGCACTGGCAGCGGTTGCCGGCCGCCGCAACGTAGTACGCGACAGCCTTGGTGCTCGTGTCCATGTACGAGACCAGGCTCCAAGTCTTGTCCTTGACGCGCTTGCCAAACAGGACGCGAGCCCTCAGCACGTCGAAGCTGTAGCCCCGGCCTGCCCGGTTAATCTCCTTAGCAACCCGGTTCAGCGCCTCGGTGTAGGCGTTCGTGATGGGGTACTCGAAGAAGGCCAGAATCTCCTTCCGCCAGTTCTTCATGGCGGTGAGCAGGACCTTGAAGTCCGGTTTCAGCCCCTCAGGCACCTGGGCGGCGTAGGCATCAAAGGCAGCGGCGGCTTCGTCCTTCGGCATCTGGTAGATGGCGTAGAAGGCCTCCTTCAACCGATAGGCGTCAGCCAGCTCGGGTTCGTTGTCCAGCCACATGTCCCGGTTGAAGCGCTGCTTCTCGCTCAGCCTGGAGGAGCCCATGTTCAAAATGTGCTTGGACTGGAGCCAGTCCCGGCGCACGCCAGCCTTGCGGGTCTTCTGGAGCCTGATGCGGACCCGCTCCATGCAGTAGTTCGCCATCCTGACCACGTGGAACTTGTCCACCACCAGGGGGATACCGGGCATCATGAGGTGCGTCACCTCGCGGTAAGGGCGCCACATGTCGGTGGCCACGCCCTTGACCATGCTCCGGTCCTTGTACCTGGCCAGCCAGTTGATGACGGACACCTTGCTGCGGTCCTTGAGCATGTCGATGGGCTGCTTGTTGCCCACGTCTGTAATGACACAGCGCATCTCCCCGTCAATCTGGGTCTCGTCAATACCCAGCCACTCGGGGAGGGCCGGCTGGTAGTTGGCTTCCAGTTTGGCTATGAAGTCGCTGGCGAGAACCCTGACGGTTTTGTCGTCGCACCCGACATCCTCAGCAATGCGGATGAAGGTCTGGGACAGGCAGCGGTAGGCGATGAACGTGCCACAGCGCTCCGTCATGCGCCGGTCAGTCAAGATGCCGCCCAGGGGCTGCAAGAACGTCTCGGTGCAGTCCCGGCACCTGTAGCGCTGCACCTTGGCAATCAGCTTGGTGGGAGCGCCCCTGACTGGGCTGTCCACGTAACTAACGGGCTTCGTCCCGTGTCTGTACAAGTTGCCAACGCAACCACACTTGGGGCAGGTATCGGGCTGGACGGTGTAGGCGGCCTCAATGACGAACATGTCGCCATCCGTTCGGGTGCTAGTTACGTTCCAATCTGGGAGGTCGAGGATGTCTGTCATAGCGGCATTATGCTATACGAACAACTCGGCTTGGGCTGCGGCACGCTCTTTCTCGGCCGCAATCTCGGCCACAACCGACCTCGCCTCAGCTATGCGCTGCCGCTGCAATGCCTCGTAGTCCCTATTAAGCTCGCAGCCCACGAACTCACGTCCAAGTTTGATTGCGACTTCTGCAGTGGTCCCACTGCCCATGAAGCAGTCAAGCACCACATCGCCAGGCTGACTGCCAGCGAGAATACAGGGCTCAACCAAGGCCGAAGGGAACACGGCAAAATGAGCGCCCTTGTAGGCCTTGACTGGGATACTCCAAACATCGCGCCGGTTGCGCTTGCCCCCGACGCCAGTCCACTGAGCATCATTGCCTCGGGCAGTGCCGTCCGCGTTCTGATAGCTCAGGCGCTCGGGGCGCTTGAAGCCGTTGCCGCTCTGGTGCTCCGAAACGGCATCTTCCTGAATGGCGATGTGGTCGAAGTAATAAGTTTGCGACTTGGAAAGCAGAAAAATATGCTCATGCGAACTGGTGCACCGGTCGGTCACGCTCGATGGCATGCAGTTCGGCTTTTGCCAAATTATGTCCTGGCGAAGCACCCAGCCATCAGCCTGCAAGGCCAATGCCAGACGGGCAGGAATCATCAACAGGTTCTTATCTGGCAAACCGGGGTTGGTTCGTCCTCGACCAACTCCAGTATCCCCGTGGAGGGCCTTGGCGTGCTTCCCGCCTGTGGACCCACCCCACTTACTGCCAGTTGCGTAGCTGTCGCCGATATTAACCCAGAGAGTCCCGTCATCAGCGAGCACATCGCGAACGCACCGGAACACCTCAACGAGTTCATTGATGTATTGCTCAGGGGTATTTTCCAGACCAATCTGTCCCTCGACGCCGTAGTCACGCAGGCCGAAGTACGGCGGACTCGTTACGCACATCTGCGCTTGCATGCCGGCGACAGCCATAGCTCGAAGGCTCTCACGACAGTCACCAAAGTGAACGACTCCGACCGTATCCATATCAACCCTTTTCCACACGTTTATCCGGAGCTAGAGTATGACACAGACTCATCCTTTCCACACGTTATTCCGTATACCCCTTTTTCTTTAGAAGAACACGCGAGTCGCGACGTTCTTTGATAGCTTCGTCTTAAGCGCTTCCTCGGCATCGGGCAGCATAGCGCAGTAGTCCATGTGCGGATATCGCCACAGAGTGCTGATCGAGCAGCGGCGGTAGATAGCGGCCTTGTGGTGGCGATCCAGGCTATCAATCATGGCATCGGTAGCCATGGCGATCTGGCGTGCTGCACGGCTCTCTGCGGCCTCCGCAGCGGCATTCACATCGTAGCCCTCGTGCTCGCTGTCAGGGCCGGATTTGATGCATCCTTGGCTCTTCGCGCCTAAGTCGCGGTCGTCGCGCTGCATCCATTCTATCCAGTGGTCTAGGCAGATTGCCAGGCCATCAGGCTTGTTGAATGCTACTTGCTGGATATCAGACTTTCGAACTCGGATTAACATTTCTCGTCCTGTTAGATGATAGTGGAATGGAAAGCCAGCTCATCAAAGCTGGAAACCAAGCCATGAGAATGCAAAGAAAATCGTCCATCACACTTCCTCTTTGGACATTTCCAGGCTGTCTAGCTGTCGCTTTAGGATCTTGTATCGTGTCCAGTGGACTTTGATAAGTACTGAACTGGCGATGATACCAGCCAGCATGGAAAGATTTACTAATATCCCATGGATAAGCTCACCAGCAGCCGCCGCACCGATGGCCGTTGTTGCGGTGGATACTGCCACAGCCACCTTAGGACTGTTGACGGCCTCTAGCACTGCGTCGCGTATGGAGTCTTTCATTGATGCGCCTTTGCATGATAAAGTTGAGCGCGGTCAAAACCAAATCCGCTAGTCCAGCTAGGCCCAAAATGATCAGCATCATAGCGGCCAATATAGAATAATCGAAGGAGTTGCACATAACCTATTGTCCCGACAATGATGTTGTAAATTGTCGGCGGGAGATAGGCCGTGAAGAATATCCAACCTATTACATTGGACACCATAGAGGCGAGGCATAGGCTCTCTAGGTCTGCTGCGAGTCTTCCAGTAAGGAAGCATGAACCAACTACGATCAACCAGAAATCAGCCAATGCAGCGGAGCCATGGTAAATCAACTGACCTGCGTCAGTGATAGGCATGTTACTAAATAGACCAGCATGAAGCCGTTGCGTGGCGACAAACACCAACGCAACAAATAGCCTAGCCTTCCATCCTGCACTGGTCATAACGCCGCTTATTTCTTCTTGGGCGGTTTGGACTTATTGCTTGGGGCTGGCGGCTTCTGCTTGCCGTCACCGCCGACGCTAAAGAATTTACGCATGATGATTCCTATCAAGAAAATGGATTGTGACCGAAGTTTACCATTTTCCTGATGGAATTTGTTCAGCTTTCCTGCAACTATTTCGCTATCTGTGGCTTGAACTCTTCGTAAAAGATCAATTCATCGCATCCACCATCTATTTCAAGTACTAGTGGTTGAAACATGGTTTTTTCGAAAAACTGGCGCAATGCTTCGTGATATTCATCATCGCCGTATAGAATGAAGCCGTGGCTACTTCCTTGCCCTACCCAAAGCTTCAATCTCATTGGATGGCAGGTGAGCGAGTATGTATTGCTCATTGAGCCTCCTTAGAATTTATTGCATTGTAGATCGCGATCCATTCAGCTATGGGGATAGCATATGGCCCATGCTCCTCTAGCGGCAATCCATGCTCCTTATCCTTCCAGATGATCCAGCATCCAGTAAGGACTGAGAGGGCAGCAACCTTAGCAAGCTTTTCCTTGTCGATATTGCCCATGCCATAACGCATTTCACCAGTCTGAATTGCCTCCCAAAGTGTGAACTCATTTCCATCCATCCATCCAGCGCAATAACATTCTTCGCTGATTTCACTCATCATGTCGTAGAGTTCATGCTGCCGTGGTGTAAGTAAGCTATATGGGGAAGTCATTCCATCACCTTTATCGCCTGACCTTTATCTCCAACCTGATTACCAGCCCAACATTTGAATTTAGACTTTTTCATTGTTTTACTACTCCACATTGAAAGTCATCGCCCTGGTATGCCGAATCTATTGGTCCTGTATCATCCTTGTGCTCAACTTTGGCGAGAAGTTCAGTTAGCGTCAATTCCTGCTTCAGCGCATAGTCAACCAGCTCGCGCCATGTCTCGCGGCCAATCATCACTCCATTGGCTAAGTCTTGCTTTATTTGGGCAATGTTCATTCCGGCTCTCCTTCAAACCATTCTTCAGGATAAGTGCGCTTCAGGTGCTCAAGAATCGCCTCTTTGACAGCACGGCGGCCCTGCTTGCCATATCCGAAGAAGTTGCGCACCTCTTCTCTGACAGCATTGTCCATTTCGCGCTTAACCTCTTCATTGATGATCTTGATTAAGTTCTCTTCAGTGCAGTAGCTTTCAACTGCCTGCTGCACATCCGCATCCATTTCTGCCGAATGCTGCTGTAGTGAAGTCAGAACCGTATGCTTCATGCCCTGTACCTCTAGGCGAATGATTGGGAGGTTCACTTCTTCACCTTTGCGGAAGTAGCTGCACCTTGGAATTTGCTCACTTTGCCTTCTCCATGTTCAGGAATGGCATTGGAGCACCTGCATACATGTTCGTCGGTAGCGCGCCATTCCAGCGCTTTGCCTTGATTTCCTCAACCTCGATACGGCGCAGCTCCAGAACGTCTTTATTCTGCGCCAGTGCTGCATTTTGAATGCGCAGCGCTTCAGCCTGGGCCTTGGCAACAGTCAGATTGGCATATGCCTCGCCATCAGCCTTTGCGGATAGCGCTTTAGCCTCGGCCTCTGCAATAGCAACTTTCTGCTTCTGCTCAGACTCGACAGTCTTAAGTTTGTTTTCAGCACCAAGGCGCAATTGCTCTTGTGTTACCTTTTCATTGATGGCTTTCATGTACTCGGCACCAAAGGAAAAATTGCGCATGTCGATATTAATGACTTGAGCACCGTATAGCGCCAGCTTCTGACGCAATGCAGCGCCGATATCCGCCGATACTTGCGAGCGCTTGCTAATCAGGTCTGGCGCTGTATAACGTGCCGTAACGGCCTTGAATACCTCGGCCGCAGCCGTCTGAACGTAGCTGGCTAAATTGCCATCATGGCTGTATTTCTCATAGACCTCTGCTACACGATCAATTGCGATACTGTAGCGAACCGTCATGCTTACTTTGACCGGCTGAGTATCGGCCGTACTGCCATCGGCGTTTTCGATGGTTGCTTCTTCAGCACGGATGCTGAAGACAGATAGCTTCTGCCAAGGAGGGACGAATACAAGCCCTTCCTGCTCAACTCCTTTGATTGCACCGAATTGGGTAATCACTCCACGATTACCAGTCGGCACTGATTGAAGCGGCCAGTAGGTAACCATCAGAATAAAGGCCATTACCCCCGCAAAAATCTTAGCTATTTTCTTGACGCTGAACTTCATTTCAAACTCTTGCATTTTCTTCTCCTAGTTATTGAAAGTGCGCCTTGCAGGGATCGAACCTGCGACCTCTCCGTTATGAGCGGATTGCTGCTAACCAACTGAGCTAAAGGCGCATGTTTTATTTAAATGCAGCGGCAATCACAGAAAACAAAAATATTATTGCAAAAATTGCCATTATGAATGCTAGTCCACCCCAAAATGGGATTGTGACTAACCACCATGACCACTGAGCCACCTCTGTGATGCCAAGCAATTTCAAGGTGACGAAGACAATACCCAATAGGCCAAAAACACCAATGCCACTGCTGGAAGAATTTTTATCACTCATGATTTCCTCTGGTTATGAAACGCAAAAAGCCTTTGAATCACGTTCTCGACCTGGGCGAACAAGTCTGCGCAATGGCGCGGAAAACGTGAATCAAAGGCTTCTAGTAAGACATCGCTGTTCGCCCAGCAATGCAGTTATTATCCGGCAATTTCCTATCCGCATCAAGAACTATTTGCACAAAAAAAAACCCGGCTAGAGCCGGGCTAAATCTCTTGGAGGAGAGGCTGAAACTTGGTGCAGTGGAGGTACTTGAAACCTCGATTCCGTGACTATCATTGAAGACAGCTAGAACGGAACCCGAACCCTGGCACTGCTTTGAAACTGGAGCGGATATGGATACTCGAAATCCAGTCTTCTGCTTGGAAGGCAGTAGCTCTACCCTTGAGCTATATCCGCGTATTCTTACTGGTTGGCTCCAGTAGCTGCCGATTTCGCAGTGCCTTCTTACAGCCCAAGTTCGCATGAGCAGCGTTTTGCGATTCACATAAACAGTGGGCGGCATATTATGCGAGCCTTCTGCGGCGCTAACCCGCAGTCTTGGATAAAACTAATTACGGAGCCCATTTCCGCGTACAGGGGTTTGATAGGCGGCAGTGATTTATCAGGTATCCCGCTGTGCCGAGTGCTCCCGGCCACGCTTCGGACGCCAAAGAAGAATTGTATACGTCCACCCTTATGAACTGCTTCCCCAGCCCTCACTGCTACATTTCTTCGCCTAACAGCTATTGTTTCAATCTACATACTTCGCCGCAACCATGGGGATGTAGTTCCACGTTTTGGAAGCAATAGCTGTTAGGCGACTGGTTAAGCCAGTCAGGCTGCTAGGCCGTATCCGATTTACCTAAGTATTTCGTTCCCCAGCGCGAACCTTGATTCTATCCTACCAATGCCGAAAGTCAACCAGATTTCGCGCCAATTGTCTGATTTCTGTCTTCTTGGCGATGCTTTATGAGGCGTGCGCCGCTCGGCAGCGCCGTGTATTCCGTGCTGATGATAGTGAAGCGCTCGTTTCCCATTTCGTTGCGTCCTGGCGCTTGGGCTAGGTCGCGGCGTGGCTCTGATTCGCGGTCCATGATGCTCTCCTAATCGAAGAAGCGGTTGTAAATAGACTGGATACGTTCGCGGCTCTTTTCCTGCAAAATGCTCGTATCGAATAGCGGTCCAGCTCGCTCTGCCCAGTTCGTAATTTCGCTAAGTTCACTATAGCTCAATCCGTCTTGCATGGAAAGTCGATAGATGGCGCGAAGCATGTTATCTGTGCTCATGATTTCCCCTATTATTTCGATTCTTTATCTGCCTATCGATTCCGCCTATGTGCCATGAGCCGCAATACTTGCACTTGTATGCGCTACAGCCCTTTTTCTTAGCTAGCCGGAAAGCAATCTCTGAGTTCGGCAGTCCCTTATTGCCTTGACATTGCGATGCATACCTAACTGCTTTTCTGCCTAATTTGCCTTTTTCAGCAACGAAGAATCCCGACTTTGAATCAGGGCATTTCGTGCTGGTTAGCTGCGCCCTGATGATTTCTAGCGTGTCTTGGTCAACCCATTCTTCCGCTATGCCTGTAACCGTTGTCTCTGTGCCATTCAGGAAAGCTGTCGGGCCTGTACAGTCTTTCCAAACATATTTTTCGCCAATGGTATAGGACATAGATCGCTACCCGATTGACTTGATTGAATCACGATCAGCCGCCAGTCGCGCATATAACTCGCGGCGATGCTTATCAACCTTCAATGGCGGCGCATGTACTGGCGCTGTCATCGGCTCAATCTTCGGTCGGCCGCCAAGCTTGTATTGCTCGTTGCCGAACTCCAGGCGATGCACAAGGCCGTCATCATTCATAGCCTGCATGATTTTCTTGGTCTCAGCATAGCTAATCTTGAGGACAGCGGCTAGCTGCATGATCTTGCGAGGCTCATTCACCGATGCTAGATAATCCGTGACAATCTCGGCTTGATCTGGCGTGTAGGCCATTTCCTTTTTCTTTTTCATGACTTTTTCCTCTGTTTATACATCCAACGCATTTGCGCCAAGTCAATTGAATTGAGCTTTGCTATGTTAAGTGATGGGCCAGTTTTGGCAGTCCAGCTACCTACTTGAACAAACTGGCGCTCTGACAAGCCATCAGCATGGCACATGGTGTCAAGCTTGCGTAGCATCTGCTCTGGAGTTGCGCGAATCAGGCCCATGATGGCTCCTATGCAAAGTATCTACCTGCGATAACGTCTATCTGCTCAAGCGACTTATCGGACAGATTGCGAGCGTCATACTGGGCACCAGCTAGTTGCGCAAAGCGGCGTATAGCCTCGGCGTCGGCGGCATTGAGTTCACCTACAATGCGCGCTAGTTGCTTAAGCTGCTGGCCGCGTAGGCTGTAGAGAATGCGGTTATCAGTGCTCATGAATTACTTCCCGCGCCCAAATCACGGGCTTCATTGATGGCTTTAGCAAGTGCAAAGGCAGCATTCATATCGATACCCTCAGCCCATATCGTACTACCACTTTTACGGTCAAAACGGATGCGGGCGCGATATGCATCGCTAAATGTCTTTGGCTCAATGCTTACACGTCCCAACTGTTCGGCCTCATGCCAAAGTTGGTCCAGCGTCTGCGCAGGTAATGCTTCAATAGATGGGCCTGTACTACCAAGAATGCGAGTGATTAGGCTACTCATGGCAGTTTCGTTCCACGGTTAATATCAGCGCGGTCTTCAGGAAATACGCCATGCCACGCTAGGATCTGGTCCCAATCATTAGAGATGCCATCCCAGCCTTCATCCGGTGGCGTCTGGTTCTTGTGCTGCGGCAGCGGAGTACGAAGCGCTGTCATTCCAGCGATGATATTCGCGGCGTTGGATGGGTTCACTTGGTAGCGCGGCGGCTCCTCGTCCATGAACGGTGCGTTGTCGAGGTAATGCGTCAGCATCTTCCAGCCGCCCCAGAGCGCGACAGCGACGACAAGCAGGAAGCCGATCCAGTCGGCAAAGGTTTCAGGTGTGAATTGGCCCATGATATTCTCCTTTGGTTAAATGCCAGACTTCTGACGCGCTTTGTTTGTCTTGCTCAGGAATAGCTCCCAAAGCCCTTGCCTCATATTTGAGGTTCCATATTCCCAGCGCTGCCATGATGTCGAATGGACTCCGACTATATTAGCAGCCTCTTGCTGGGTTAGCTTAGCGGCCTTTCTAGCCGCTATTATCTCCGCTGGCTTCGGCATGATTTATTCCACTTCAAAAATTTCGCCAGCTTCGTTCAGGCTGTACCATACATTTGGCTTGACGCCATCTTTTCCAACGATAGCAGCGCGGGCGTGCAAAATATTCCAATTAATGTCACGATATGTCAGGAAGATTGCACAGCCATTTTCAGCTTTTGCTTTGCCAAATCGTCCGCTTGCCATAGCAATGGATTTTTCGCCAGTTGCCGAGGCCGCGCCGCGTGTGCCAGTTGCCGAGGCCGCGCCGCTGTAGCCAGTTGCCGAGGCCGCGCCGCTGTAGCCAGTTGCCGAGGCCGCGCCGCTTTCG